>Ga0206822_1166_pt1 | contig 12905 bp, 9 predicted proteins | sample Alteio_BWOrgCont_83_FD_152913 | JGI IMG/M metagenome (GOLD analysis project Ga0206822, IMG submission 152913) | Enriched cells from forest soil in Barre Woods Harvard Forest LTER site, Petersham, Massachusetts, United States -... | ecosystem: Environmental > Terrestrial > Soil > Temperate forest > O... | reverse complement strand
TACAAAAACTAGACAGTAAGGACTTATTCGATATGGGCTTTAACACTTTGTGCCTTTCCCAAAAAGTCAGGATATTTTACATCCTGAGAAACAGGACTGGAAACGCTCCGTATGGCTTGTATTCAGCAGCTTACATGATAGCGTATAATGACTCCACGGCCGATGCCATAAAAACATATGAGGCCTGCATTCAGAAATACCCGGATTTTCTGCCAGCCATATATCAATTGGCTGTTTTGGTTCCATCCGCCAGAGCAATGCAGCTTTATCGCCAGATCATCCGGAAAGACATTTCTTTCCATAACTATGCGGCGATACGCAATCTCTTTTCCATTTATATCGACAGCTTAAAGAACAAAGATGGCGCCTTTAGCTTTTTGAACGAAATGCAGGCCTTAAAACCAGATCTCTTCATCTACGACTATATAAAGGCAAGATATTATTATTATGAAGGAAGTGATAGCGCCAACCTCTTTATTGAAAAAGCCTTAGAAAAACAATCCGACTTTATCCCGGCCAGGGAACTTATGGTCAGTATAAGTCTCGGGAAAAGGAATGCCGATCCTTTCTGGAACTTATATAAGGAATACGCAAAAGCGCCAAAGTCAGAGGAGTTGGGCGGCTATCTGGTAGACCTTCTCGGCCGGGAAACGGAAAGAAGTTCGCTGTTGAAAGGGCTATATCAGGCCGTCGCGGACAGCCAGGCTAGCCCGTATTTTTTACAAAAGATATACTCAAAACTTATCGACGACAAGGACGGGGTAATCGACCTTTTTCCAATGCTATTAAAAGGGGCGAAAAGTTTTCCCGAAGACCAGGAGGTATTGTCGGACTTAGGAAATGCCTACTGGCAGCTATTTGCCGATTTCGATAATGCAAAAACGTATTTCGATGCCGCCCTTAAACATTCCATTTGCGCAGCCGATAGAAACAATAATTTGATCCAGTTGGCCAATCTGCTATCCAAGGCGAAGGGAGACTTTAACGGTGCGGACAGCATCCTCGCCCTGTCCGGCGGAGAGATATCCAGGGACATACAATATTCCAAATATAAAAACAGTCTCATGATATCAGATGTGGGACTAACCGAGGCAGCAGAAAACCTCAATCAGGTTCTTCTTGGAGAGCAAAACTCCACGAATTTTAGCAAAAGTCTGTACAACGTTGAAAAACGGCAATTGGACAATCTCATCGAACTAAAAAAGAAATCGGACGAGTTCTATAAGAATAATCCGGTTATAAAGGAATGGAACGACTCGTTTGGTAATAGACTAAGACTAACGATCCAATTTCCGGAAAATTCAGCCGAACTGTCAAATAAATACTCCAAAAGGCTCCGCTCTCTGCTTGCATTTTTTAATACGGACGGAGCCCGAAAACCAATCTTACTCATTGAAGGAAACGCCGCCCCGGGAGAGGAAGAGCCGGATGAAATTTCAAAAAAAAGAGCGATGGCAGTTCTCCGTTATTTGGTAGATTCCCTAAACATACCCGAAAAAAAGCCTGAAAATGGTTTCGCATGGCTCAAAGCTGCCTATTGCTGCTAACGAAATACCAAAAGAGCGGCTCAAGAATATCAGAGTGGAGCTATCCCCCTACTGGTTTTTTAGTGATCCAAAAATACTCATAACATCGACTCTCGATCCGGACAACAATGTTGCACTTTCTCCGGACGGCAGGACCCTCGCGATAGGCAGCGAGCCCTTACAACTTTGGGATGCCGATTTAAAAATAAAACTCAAGGATCTCGGAGTAGCCGGTGACTACATAGAGTTCTGTCCGGACGGTCGATTTATCGCCACAATAGTAAATACATATGTTGAAAATGTAGTTAGCCAATCGGTATTGAAGATTTACGACTGTAAAACGGGCTCCCTTTTTGATCAAATACCATGGGAACATCAAATCCTCGATCTGGCCTGGAATCAGTATAGCTCCCAACTGGCATTTACCACTGCCGATGGTTTTCTTGTAAAATATGATCTCGCTCAGAAAAAAAAGACGACGATCAATAAGATTAGGTATGATGGCCGTCTTGCGAAGGGGCTGGTTTGGACAAAGGACGACAAATACCTGATAAATGGTTTCGCAGCGGAAAAAGAGCTCAGCGTCTGGGATAGCAAAGATTTCTCATTAGTAAAGCAACTGGTCGGGACCTATTGGCCACATGCGCTGGCCCAGTCCAACGATGGCAAATTACTTTTTGCCGCCAGCAACCAACGGTTTTTGAGCATCTGGGATCTGGAAACCTGGAAGGTATCCCATATGGTTATTCCTGTACTCAGTGATCAAATCCAAGTTCATCCATTCAAGCCGATAATATTGATGAACGATTGGGGCGCAGGCAATAAAAATGAAGTTGTGGAGATCAATTATAGCACTAGACAAATATTGAGCACGAGAATGGTCGGAGAAGAAGGCGTACATTATGCCTATTCGCCCGATGGAGAATCCATCTATGCTGCTCTGGCAGATACCCTAAAGGTTTTTAACGCTGCCAACCTAAAAACCAAGTCAAAATTTGAAGGTCTTTCCTACAAGGCCATTGGAAGTGAATCCGATACAACAAATAACCTGTTCCTCTCTTATGACCTCAGCGGCATATATGCGTGGGATGTAACTTCCGGAATCAAAAAAAATACCTGGAACATCAAAGTAGATCATTTGCATAAACTATTCAACCGGGAAAGCGAATTTCTCGTTAGTTCTGAAAAAAATGATTCTACTTATATCTATAGACTGAATTCAAAAGACTTTACCCACCAATTACTGGGCGTCCTGGGACATAAAGTGGACCTCGTACGGTCTACAGATAGTCTTATCGTGTTGGCTTGTAAGCAGTTTATACGCCCTAATACAGGTAACGACAGTGGGTTTTTAGAAATATATAATAATAATTTCAGACAACTACGGAGAATAGACATCCCGTTAGTCACCGCAGAATTGCAACACGGCGATCTAACGGGTTCCGGTTTCCAGGCATTGGCGATAGGGCCCGATCAACAAAAGGCCGCCATTTCAACCTATTGGCTCGATGGTTTCAAATTAGGAACGACCATTTCAAGCAGGGTCGATGTCTATAACCTTTACACCGGGGCCATTACGGATTCCTTTTTTCTGAATGCTCAAATACACGGGTTATCGTATAATAAGAACGGAGCGCTGCTTTTTAGCACAGTTCACGGCAGTTACGGAATGGATCAGCCTTCAGCAGAGCCATATTTTGAATCAACCCGGTTGCCGGAAGAACACGAGCTCAATATTGAATCGGTGCGGGCTAAAATCCTGTGGGGTAAAGATTTTCTTACAATCTCAAAAGATGGAACGCCCATTAAACAGCTAACCTTTCCCGACGACCTCGTAGGAGTGCAGGTATTCGAAAGCAAAAACCTGTTATTAACGCTAACAACTACCAATGAGATTACCTTCTATGATCTCAGGGGATTTGACAATAGATTGACCATTGTGCCAAAAATGGAGAATGAATGGATCGCCTATACCCCACAAGGAAACTTCCAGGCATCTTTATTTGGGTCCGAAAAAGCGTTCTGGTCATATGGAGATAATTATATCGAGTTTAGCCAACTCAGAAACGAGTTCGAAAATACCCAACTAATTACCAGTGAGCTAAATGCGATCCGAAGAAATAATTATCCAAGCAGGCCGGGCATCGATCAAAATGTGCTGAAGAACTTAACCCTGAGTGACGTTTTTAAGATCACATCAAAAAAAGCATTCGACACAACCGGCAACTCCTATGATCTTGAATTCTCATTTGATCCTGATAAATTGCAGGGCTATGATACAAACGGATGGAAAGTTGAAATTAATTTCCAAAACGGCTTAATTGGCGTAAAAGGTGCTACTGAGCGGATAGATATAGATTCTCTTAAAAAAAACCGCGGAGGGATTGGTTATTATAAGAAGTCCTACGATCTTGAAGATGGGTTCAATAATTTTTTCCTCTCACTGTTAGCGCCAGATGACTACACAAAATATGTATTCCGGGATAATATCGTAATAAACAGGGAAGGGGCAATAGGAGATCAGAGTCTGCCCAATCTTTATTTTTTTGGCATTGCCATCGACAAGTATGCCGACACGGGCTTTAATACGCTTTCATATACCGTAAATGATGTAAGGGACGTTGCCGGCGTGTTGAAAAAACAAGAACATGTCATGTATCAAACCGTAGACACACAATTCGTTCTAAATGAACAAGTTAATAACCTAGGCGATTATCTCACCCGTTTCTTTCGAAGGGTCAAGGCCAGAAAAAGCCAGAAGGATATTGTCGTTTTCTATTTATCCGGACATGGTACAGTACAAGGAAGCCAGTTGTATTTTGTTTGCGCGGACAAAAAGGAAGACGATTCCCCGCCCGGCCAGCCACTCAACGTGATTACGGACCCGCTTTCTCAGGTATCGAATTTAATCAAAGATCAGAAAATAGTATTTCTGGATTTCTGCCGCTCCGGTTATTTGAGATCGTATCAAGATGCCGATGAGTTGATCGTACCGTCCTGCGGAATGACCGACGCATCCATCGAAACGATGAACAGGGGAAGGCTAAATGGAATATTTACACGCGCTTTATTGGATGGGCTTAGCGGTGAAGCAGATCGGAAAAGCATCCCTGAATTAGTCCAGTTTGGGCAGGATTTTGGAAATGGCGATGGCAAGGTGGATTTGGACGAATTGGTAAGATATATACAAAAACGGGTGGCAAAAGAGACCAATAAAGTCCAATATCCCCCCTTGCCGAATGTAAAAAAGAATTATGCATTTGTCAAAATTATAACCCCATGAGAAAATTATCGGTGTGTTGCTGGGTTAATTTGGCACTGCTATTGTCCGGCATTTCATCGTCTGCCCAGTCGGCTTACTTCCAGGCTTCCCAAAAGGTCATCCATGCGCTCGACTCGACTCGCTTGTCCTGGCAAATCCCGGGCGTAGACAGCGTCTTCATTTCAGGCATTGGCATGGTCAGAAATACAGGTGACACAACCATCTCGCCCTTAGTCCCTACAAAGTATGAGTTGGTTTATAGCGTGGCCGGCGATTACTTTTCCAGGGAAGTATTCATAAAGGTATTAGGGGAAAGAGGAGGGCGCGATTTTCCGGATAAAACGGCATTTATTTATCAGAATACATTGGACCTGGCGACTTCGGATTTGTCCATAGACAATTTCCTGAATAAAATTATGCATTACTTCCAGGATCTTGGTTTTGTTATAGAATTCGATAACAACCTCGTTGACGAGTCAAAGTTTGTTATCAGGACCCAATTTGCAAGGGCCGAAGGGTTGGTCCGAAGTTCTGACAAAAAGCTCAAGTGGGTGGCTTATGTCGTAGAGTTCAAAAAATTTGCCGTAAGCCAGGTAAGCCTGGATAAGGGGATAATTTCCTTTCAAAAGCCGGCTAAGCTTAGTTGCATTATATATCCGCTGATTCAATATGCTCTTCCTTTGATATCCGATGAAAAACACATCTTGCCATATGATGATGAGAATATGAACGATTACATTCAGGCTGCCTTAAATTTAAAAAAAATATTATTGACGTTAAAATGAAGAGAACTGTTTATCTGCGATCAAGAAAAATACTCGCTTTTACCTGGGTAGGCTGCTTTATAGTGGCCATTCTTATCGGTATGTTTATTTATTCAAAGGAATGGATCGATGATCCGGCACTCATCCGTTTCCTTAAAGAGATAAGCAAAATATATCTTCCGTTTGTTGGCGCGATCCTGGGATATTTTTTACAACGTAGGATAAAGATAGCCGGGTCGGCGGTGTCCGAAAGCACAGGTCTCCTCCTTGCATTCATCTTTTCCCTATTATGGAACTTGCTGATCCTTTTCTTCCTCGTTCCTCTCGCGTTTAAGATCGGGAACTTTAACAAGGCGATGTCAAACATCGATTCGGTAGCAGAAATATTTTCCTGGCTAGTAGCCGGTAGCATTGGATATTTCTTCGCGACGGAAAAATCAGTCCCGGGGTAATGCTATTTATTCTACGTGAAAATCGGCAATCCTTTTTGAGGGCATATCTATCCCTTTTGGCTATAATAAGCAAATTATCTTAGAAAAATGACAAGCGTAGCCATCCGAAAGACCCCCAGACATGTCCGGCATGCCCCGGCGCAGGCCAAAATCAGCAAACTATCCATAATCATCCCCTGTTACAACGAGGAATCGACGATAGCGCGCCTCTTGGATAAGGTCTGCGATGCTGAATTAACCCATTCCATAGAAAAGGAGATCATCGTGATCAACGACTGTTCAAAAGATGAGACAGATCTGATCCTCCGGGAATACCTGGAAGACAACCCGGAAGCGCCTATCGTCTATATCCGGCATGAAAAAAACAGGGGCAAGGGCGCTTCTATCCAAACCGGCCTACAAAAAGCCACCGGTGACCATGTGATCATCCAGGATGCCGACCTCGAATATGATCCCAACGAATATAAGCTATTGTTGGAGCCCATCGACAACGGCCATGCCGATATCGTATACGGCTCCCGTTTTTCGGGCGGCAACCCGCACCGTATCCTGTTTTTCTGGCATACCCTGGGCAACAAGATCCTGACCCTCATCAGCAATGTCTTTACCAACATGAACCTCTCCGATGCCCATACCTGCTATAAGGTCCTCCCGACCTCCCTGTTACAAAACATCCCTTTATTAGAAAAACGCTTTGCCTTCGATGCGGAATTAAATGCCAAACTATCTTCTATCCCCAATCTGCGCATTTATGAAGTAGGTATCTCGTACTATGGTCGTACGTTCGCCGACGGCAAAAAGATCCGGCTAAAAGATGCGGTGAGAAGCATCTATAGCATCGTCAAATACTCGGTATTTTATAAAAACCCGAAAATTACGGCCCTCCATGCGACGGCTTAGGTGATTTAAACTGCTTTAGCCTTCTTTTTCTGCTGCATTAACAAACACTCATTGTAAATAAGATCAGCCAGAGGTTTGGGGTCGCACTTTAGTACCCGGGCCATGTTGAAGATATCGCGATACTGAAACATCATCGGGTTGCGGAGCATGCGGCCAAGCCGCTCGGGAGAAGTATGGGCCTCGCGGGAAAACTTGGTCTTAGGAAGAACTTCAAAAAACTGCCGAAGACTTTGAACACCCCCAGAAGTCAGAAATTGTGCCGCAGCGGCATATTTGCTTTCCTTTGACATACAGCAAAATAAAGCACATGTGTCTGAATATCTTCATTTTATATCCATATTAGACACAAGAATCATTAATATATGAATCAGGGCACTCAATTTACTGATTTGTTTACGCGAAATATATTACCTATGTTTGCTTTGCGGCCTTTTAAACCCAAAAAATTCAAAAAGGGAGACAACATAACAATAAAAAAACCTTGCACGAAAAATGCAAGGTTGAAAAAAAAGAGCTAATCCTTAACGGCTAAATAAAAAGCCTTTCCACTACCCTTTTCAAGATCAAACCGACTTCAACGAAACGTATTATCCACCTGAGTACGTGGTATAGGCGGAATTGAAATTCAAATTGTAAAACAATTACGGAATGTCTTTGCGGCATAAGTATATTTTTGAATAGTGGGGTTTAAAAAGGCAAATAAGTTTATCATTCAACTTACGGGCAATCCGCACCATTAACCATTTAACCGGAAAGAAATGATCATAAGTTATTGAATTTAAATAGATTATACAGCGACACAAAACATAGCTAGAAGGGTTTGAATTGCGACTTTCAATACCCATTCACACGCTAACGAGCGCGGCAACGAAATAATTGATCTTGGTTGAGGACACTTGTATAAGTAAATCCCTGACGCAGCTTGGGACACAAAAAAAATCTTCAATCCCCGTTCGTTATTTTTTCAATTTACCTCCAACCCATCCTTCCCCGGCAACTTCGGAAATGCCGCATGCGGCTCCGTCTGATACCAAAAAACCGTAGATGAGATGTCGTCCTGCAACGGCAAATACCGCCCGCCATCTCGCCAACCCAGAGCCTGAATGGTCACCCGCAAATTTTTCTCAAACCGAATGGGATCCGTGATATGCCAGCGATACAAACCAAACCGCTGAGCGACATCATAATGTCCATCGCCTTTAATGACCTGTGCGAGTCCGGAATACGGCGAATGAAATTCGGTATAGTGGGATTGCTCCACCCCAGCCGCATTCCTCGTTTGGGTATCAAAGTCATAGCTGCCACAAAAATAGTCCTCCGTGCCCGTACCACAGATCGTCGGCCACTCGGTGTCGCCATCCATATAGAATTTGATCTCCCCCTCACCCCACCAGCCATTGTTGTGGACACCCCAGGCAAGATACGTGCCGACATATTGCCCCTTACCGCGGACGCTATCCAGTAACGTAACCACTCCTTTATACGGCAAAGGGTTGACCCGCCGGAACTGCGCATGAAAATAAGCGGCATCCGCACCAACCTCCGTAAGTATATAATCTACCTGGTAATAGAGCACCATCGGCTTGGTATCTATATTTTCCAGCGTGATGCGACATTTATGCCGGAACGGCATCGGCCAGTAGCAGTTAAAGGCGCTCCCGGGGTTGACGCAAACGGCCAGACTTTGCAAAGGCGAATATTGCCCCCACCCCATGCCAAAAAAATCGCCCACCGGGACCTCGACGGAAGGCGACGTCTCGCCATCCCAATAAAATCGAAGAATCGAAAAACGCCAGTTTCCGGTAGGGGTCATCCAGATATGCTGAACCGACCCTGACCCGTCGATCTCAGCCACGGTGTAAATTTCACCGGCCTTGATCTCCACAGAAGGGCTCACCTTCCAGCCTTGGCCCAGATCCCGGGAAGCCCCAGTCCCGGTCCCGGTAAGAGCATTGCCCCCAGCGCCGACAGCGCCATTGAAATTCTCCGGGCTAATGCTTCGGCTGCGGGCCGGCGAAAGCCGGTATAAGCTCCCCAGATTAGATTCAACTCCGTTAAAAGGGGTTTGACTAAAGGCAACGCTGGCTGTCAAGATCAGCATAGGCAGGAGTAATCGCTTCATGCAGAATGATTTAGTCACTCAAGATAATTCTTTTCTTGCGGAATTGCTCATCCGGGCCCGGACCTTAGATCGATCACATGAGTTTATCAACTTTTGACAAAAAATAGTTATACCCAATAGGTGTTTTTTTAACTATATCGTGGTTATGTCAAACAGACCCAATGTTCAACCAAACTTTTTTTCGTCGCCTGGCGCGTAGCGCCCTGGTTATCCATCTTTTATTTGCATCGATTACAACCCGGGCGCAATCAGCCGAATACAGCCCTCTCCCAAACATCTGGCTGCCATCGCCAAACCCCTGCCTGAATGATTTGCAAAAAAACGATCTTCATGACGTTGCAGAGATCATGAAGATCAACCCACTTTGCCGCTTAAAAGTAATAACCTATGGGTCACCCTCGCAAGCGGATCAGCAATTGGCATGGGAAAATGCCAAGATCATTATTCTTTATTTGGTCGAAAAGGAAGGCGTAAACCCATTCAATTTTATTTTAGACTACGAATCTGAAGAAGAACGATACGATTATTATTATGTCAGATTGGAGTGGACCGAGGACTTTGGAAGATTTGAATGGAATTATACTCCCTATACGGGTTACCAATAATAATAAACCGGGCCTAGTCGCCTAGAATAATTTTTTTCTTGTTGACCTGCCGGTCGAAATGATAAATTGCGGAAAACATCCAATAACGGCCAAGAATATTGGATGAACTCTCCGTTGTTATATTCCCTGTGTTCATTCGGCTGATCCCGGCATTCGCGTTCAGCAAATTATTAATAGCGGCCTTGAGCACCAGCTTATCGTGGAGGAAGTTCCGGCTGATATAGTTATTCCACAGCAGTACCGACGTATTCCCGGGGAAGGTGCTTGTTTTTTCTTGCCAGGTATAGCTAAATGTGGAATTGATTTCGTATTGCCTGACAAAGAAAAACGACAGGCTCCCTGAATGTTGCTGAGTCCAATATCGCAGCGGGGTGGCAGGGTTTATCGAACTTGTCTGATCAAGATAGGCAAAATTGGTCGAGACTCGAATACTATACTCGTCTATGACATATTTCCCCAAACTTATACCGGCGCCATTTGAATATGTATTATTCCCGGTCAAGTCGGAATTTACATAATTCATGGTTCGGGTAAAAGAGGTGGACGCCCGAAAGCCGAAATCGACACCCAGGATCTTTCTATTGGCGGCAAAATTCCCCTGGACAAATCTTCCTCCGTCGACATTCACCGGCTGTGTGATCTGTCTGCCCAAGCTATCCGTGGAGGTCTTTGAGCTGATGCTATTATCCAGGATAGCTATGTTAAAGCCTAAATTCAGCATCCAGGTACTAATCCGGCGTATATTAAATCCTATGTTCTGGATAAAACCGGGCTTGAGCTCCGGATTACCTATACTGATATGCAACGGATCATTATTATTGATAACCGGTTCTAATTGACTTAAGCTGGGAGCCTGGGTCAAGGAAGAATAGCCTAATTGCAGGCCTAGATGCGGATCGAACATAAAAGTCAACATTACATGTGAAGCGAGGTTGTCATAGCGATATCGCCCGGTCGAATCATGGAGAATGTCTTTTTGTTGAAAACCATAAGTGATCCAATCACTTCCGACGACATAGGTAAGCTGTTTTATTTTGCCTTGTAGATTAAGGGTCGATTGGGTGCGGAGCGTGCGATCTTCGAATTGACTACTTAAACTGTCGATGTAAACATTGTATTTCCCATTCCCCAGAGAATATGTGGCCACAAGGGGCTTGTCGGCAGTAAAAATCACTCTATAATTTGCGGCCAATATGGCATCCTTCCAAACTGGCTGAGTATAAGCCAAATTGAATGTATAACTGGCGGAGTGATCCGATATCTGCTTTCGCTCATCGGTAGTATCGCTGGATTGCAGTATACCATTCGGCTGAAAAAACCGGTTATTAGAATATAAATAGCCGGTATTGACATTATCCGACTTACTCATGCCGGCGACAATTGAAAATACGCGCGCGGGTTTCGCCGCGGCGCTGATCCGCCAACCTATTTCACCGTTAAGTCCATGATTGTCTACCTGTGATTGTATCGTCCGTTCTGTTCCATTCACGGGCACCCCATTAAACGAACTGCTTTCGGAAGCGGCGAATTGGTTCCGGCCGGCGGTGCTGCTGCCATTAAAAGAAAATCGAAGAGAAGAAGAAGCGTTGAGCTTATAATCAAAGGCCATATTTCCAAGATGTTGATTCTGGATATTGGTCGAACGGCTAACTTGATCCTGAATATAGACGCTATCGCTTAATGTCTGTACAGTGTGCGTCGTTGTAACCGGTTGAGTGAACAAATGACCATATTGGTAATTACCGCTTAGGTGGTCCACCAATCCGTTCCATGTATTGGCATAATGAAGTCCACCAGCTGTCAATTGCGGTATCCCTGTGCCGGCCGAAGCGCCTAACGCATCTGCTTCCGGATTTCCAACGCTAATGCCGGCGGAGCTGCCGCCCGAGCTATTGCTAACTCCCATAACGCCCACATTAGATGCCAGACCTAAAATAGTAATTTGCTGTTTTCCGGTAAAAAGCGAACCGATAGCATTCAGGTTATAGTCGCCGTTATCACCACCACCCGCTTCTACCTTGCCAAAATAACTGTTTCTGGCGCTTTCTTTCAATACCAGGTTGAGCGTTTTCGTTCTTACCCCATCGTCGACTCCTGTGAATTGGGCCTGGTTGCTCCTGCGCTCCAGGATCTGGACCCGGGCAACCTGGCTACCGTCGAAGTTTCTGGTGACGAGGGTAGGAGAACTGCCAAAAATATCCTCTCCATCTACCAGCAGATGCTGGATTTTTTCCCCATTATAGGTTATTGTTCCGTCGGGAGCAATCTCCAATCCCGGCAAGCGTCGTAATAATTCTTCGACTGCAGCATTGGGCTGGAGTCGAATATTTTCCGTAGAGTACTCCAACGTATCTCCTTTAAGCTTCGGCCGCAAAGACTGCCCGGATATCGTAACGGCCGTCAATGTATCGCTTCGCGGGGACAAGAATAGTAATCCGAGATCATATTGGGCACAGTCGGGCACGAGCAAGGGCTTCGAATAAATGTCATGTTCGGATTGGCGCACCTGGATAATGTAATTACCTGCCGGGATGCCTCCGGCAAATGCAAAATAGCCGCCCACATCGGATCTTGCGATTCCCAACAAAGTAGAATCTTTTTTTAATACGCTTAGAGTAGCATTGCCACAATTTCTATTGAGAATAGTATCCTTTAACCGACCGTAAACATGGACGCCCTGGCCAAAGCCATTTATGCCGATAAAGAGTGAAAAACCCATGGTTAATACATGGCAGAACCTTCCATTATAACATAGCGATAAGCTTTGTAAATTAAGCAAGCTTCGATAACCACTAATCTTTTCAGCCTTAACCTTTGGAATAAAATATTGAACCAATTAAAGTACCTAAAGCAAAGATAAGCATTGCGGTTCTTTTAGACCATTTTATATGCTGGATTTCGCTATTTTATGCGCGCATTAGACCTCTGTGGCTATTTATCGCCTTTTGCAACTTTTTGACGCCATTTCCCATCAAAATGATAAACCACTGAGAATAGCCAATAGCGGCCTAGGATATTGTTCGTCGATTGAGTAATGGTGTTGCCGATGTTCGATCTGGCGATCCCTGCATTCTGATTTAAGATATTGTTCAGGCGAAATTTCAGTTCCAGCGTACCCCGTCGAAAACTTCGATCTACATATGCGCTCCAAAGAAGAACTGTCGTATTACTGGAAAAGATACCCGTTTTTTCCTGCCAGGTATAGGTAGCGTTGGAATTCAATTCAAGCCCGGGAAAAGGAAAATAGCTCACGGATCCGGTATGATTTTGAGAC
>Ga0206822_1165_pt1 | contig 13076 bp, 6 predicted proteins | sample Alteio_BWOrgCont_83_FD_152913 | JGI IMG/M metagenome (GOLD analysis project Ga0206822, IMG submission 152913) | Enriched cells from forest soil in Barre Woods Harvard Forest LTER site, Petersham, Massachusetts, United States -... | ecosystem: Environmental > Terrestrial > Soil > Temperate forest > O... | reverse complement strand
TACCGGATGAGCTTCCGCTGTTCCTCGGGCGAACTGGCTTCCGGGGTATCGGCATACAATCGGACCTTATCCCTGTACCTGCCCCCCAACAACTGCCAGGCAGGGACATTGTACGCCTTTCCGCAAAGGTCCCACAAGGCCATCTCTACCCCGCATACGCCTCCGGCTTGTCTGCTGGGTCCCCCGAACTGCCGGATCATCTTGAAGATCATCTCCACGTTGCAGGGGTTCTGCCCTAGTATCCTGCTTTTCAGCATCAACGCATACCGCTCATCCGCACCATCGCGTACTTCGCCCAACCCATAGATACCCTGATTGGTGTCGATACGGATGATGGTCGTGCGGCCTACATTCTGCACTACGGCATACCGCATATCTGTGATCCGGAGATCCGACGGCGCCGAAGCCCGGCGAACACCCGCAGTCGTCGCCGCGATACGATCTTCAAAAGAAAGGCTGAACAACCCACCCACGGCCATTCCGCCCAACGCCGCCCTTTGCAAAAACCGCCGGCGTGTCGTATTATCTCGTGACGTATTATTGTTAGACATCATCCATAGATTTTAATAGTTTCTTTCTTTAAGATAATCATCCAATTCTTTTTTACTCATCGGCAGCTTCCCGGGATAATGGTTGAGCCAGTCCAGGAAATCCTTCTTGATCTCCTCCGTCCACTGGCTGTCGATCTGCCCGGTGAGATATTTCTTCTCCCGCAACCGCTGATGGCCAAACTCGTCGCGCAGCTCGGTGACCTCGGACGTGATCACCACCTCCTGTAAAAGATACGCCGGGATAAAGATCACCCCCCATTTGTTGGCCAGCACCACATCCCCCGGCAGCACCACCGCCCTGCCGATCCTGATCGGTGCATTGATAGACGTCAGCGTCATCTGCTGAATATAGCTGGGATCCGAACCCTTGACCCAACCATTGAATCCCCTGATCTCCGAGAGGCCGGCCATATCGCGTACGGAACCATAAAAGATCACCCCGCGATGCGAATGGGCATAGATAGAATTACCGAGATTGTCGCCGATGAGCGTGCCGTCGGCCATCTTCTCATACCCATCCGCCACATAGACGTCGCCATCGGTAAGGATATCGATGGGCCAACTGTTATTCCCACCATGCTGTCCGCGGCCCTCCGCCTTCCCCTCCTCATTGATGACATCGAGCAGATCGGGACGCGAAGGCATGTACTGCGCCGTGACGACCCGACCCGTCATTACGCTGTCGGGATTGATAACCTGCCAGTTGCCTTCGAACTGATTCTGATAGCCTTTGTTGCGCAAGACACCCCAGACATCCTCCAGCGACAAAGGCTTCAATCGCTCGAGCAGGTCGTCGGGGACCTTTGGCCGGCCATCCGGAAAACGCTCCCCCTTCCATTGCGCCGTGAGCGCCTTGATATACCCGGGCGGGGAACCGACCTGCTGAGCCCTGCCGCAACAGCAGACCGCTACCAGAAAAACAAGGAGTAAATGTTTTTTATTCATATGGTTTTATTTGACTACCGCTTCCATAAGCCCGCGGATATACCCATTCGCATACAAAGTCCCAATGGTGCTATAACCGGGAAAACTATTGCTGTCCTCCGCCATCGTCGGGACATGGTCGGGACGAATAGGCCCGCGGAACCCCACGTCATAATAAGCCTTCATCGCGGCATACATGTCGATTTGCCCTTCGTCGTGAAAAGTCTCTTCGAACTGGAATTTTCCGCCGCGAACATTTCGGAAATGAACGAAATGGATCAGCTTCCTGCCGCCGAATTCCCGCACTATAGCAGGAATATCCGCCCCCATCAAGGAAAAATTCCCCTGACATAGCGTGATCCCGTTGTTAGGGCTCGGATAGATATCGAGCATTCGCCGGAAACTATCCAACGTGGTCATGATCCGCGAGATACCCCTGATCTGATCCACCTGCGGATCGTCGGGATGCATGGCCAGCTTGATGCCCGTTTTTTCCGCCTCGGGAACCACCGCCTTTAGAAAATATTCCAGCGTCTTCCATAACCGCTCCTTCGACACCTCGCCATAAGCCGTGAGCGAATTGTCTTTGATCTCGTTATTGTCGAATGCCGTCACCAACGCCCCGCCCCGTCCGCGTTTGGCATTATCCGTCCGATACCAGCCGATCACCGGCATCCAGTTATAACAAATGGTGTCGATACCAACCTTTTGCAGACTATGCAGGAATGTGATAAAATTCGCGATCTCCTCATCCCGCCCTTCCAACCCCAGTTTCGTCTTTTCGCTCAAAGCCGGCGGCCCTTCGATCACCGTCATCCGCAAACCTTCGTTGTCCCAGGCATTCCTGACAGCCAGCACCGCCTCGTAATCCCAGGGTTTGGCCGCATTCAATCCCACCATTTTTGGATTTATCCCCGCGACAGCACCCAAAACATCCATTTGGCGACACAACGCGATCTTATGCTGATTGAACCCATCGAAATATGCTTCCGACATTACCATCCCCGCATCGCGGATATACTCCTGCTGAATTCTGACCGCAGCTACCGCCGGCTGTGGATCACCGGCCGCCACGCGATGCGGTTCACCGGCGACGCCCGGCGTATGCAAATCACGGGCCACGGCACGGCCGGAAGCCATCCCCGCAGCCGCCGCTACACTTTTACGGATAAAACTCCTGCGACTATCTTTCATAATGGCTTATTTTTCGTATGTGGTACAACGTTAGATAATGCAATCCCCTTATGAATTTAACATAAAAATTTTAAATCCCATCCAAAACAATCGATTGCAGAACGGACAAGAAAAGGATAAAATAGTACTATTTAATACGCGGAAATGTGCGGAGCTTTATATTGTCAAACTGACACCAATTATTTAAAGACCATATAAACTGCTTGCTTATGCTGCACCAAGCGAACCCTTCGGGCCCGCAATGGAGGAATGTCTTTTTCTCATCGTCCTCCCCTTTCCCACCTACGCTTTCTTTGCCGCTTTCCCTCTTTCGCCAACTACACAGTTATTATTATCCATAAACAAAACACAATGAATAAAATTCCATTGGTTCAGGCAATTGCCGTGGGCAGGTACCTGGCACTGCTATTGCTTATAACGATCTTTTCCCATACAAGCGGACTTGCCCAGACCATAAAGATCACCGGAAAGGTCTCGACAAGCGATAATGGTAACACGCTTTCTGGCGCCACAGTAAAGGTCAAAGGCGCCAACACAGCGACCCAAACGGACGGGGACGGCAACTTCACGATCACGGCGGCCCCCAATGCAACCCTCACCATCAGCATCGTAGGCTATAGCGCCCAGGATGTGCCCGTAAACAACAGCACCTCCCTTCAGATAAGAATGGTCGCCGATCCCCAGAGCATTCAACAGGTAGTGGTCGTGGGGTATGGCTCGGTAAAACGGAAAGACCTCACGGGCGCCGTCTCCTCTATCTCGGCAGATCAGATAGCAAAGGTACCGGTGACGACCCTCGACCAGGCACTGCAAGGACGTGCCGCAGGCGTGATGGTCACTAATAATGACGGCGCCCCCGGCGGCGGTGTCCAGGTCCAGATCAGGGGCGTCGGCTCGCTGGGCGTCACCGATCCGCTCTACGTCGTCGACGGCTATCCCGTCACCGGTGGCTTGAACACCATCAACCCCTCGGACATCGCCTCCATGGAAGTCCTGAAAGATGCTTCGGCAGCCGCCATCTATGGTGACCGCGCCGCCAATGGCGTCGTCATCATCACGACCAAACGCGGCCGAAAGAATGGAACCCAGGTAAGCATCGATGCCAATAGCGCCATCCAGGGCAAACCCAAAGAATACAAAGTGCTGAATGCCCAGCAATGGGGCGCGCTGGCCTACCAGCATGCGGCTATCGACGGCTATTCTGCGTTGGCAAACTGGGCCGATGCCGACACCCTTCACGAGGCCGACTGGCAGAAAGCCGTCTACCGGGTCGGTCTGCGGCAGACCTATAACTTCGCCGTCCGAGGCGGTTCGGATAAAGTACAGGCAGCCTTTTCCGGCGGCTACTTTAATCAAAAATCGATCGTGTTAGGCTCCTACTTCACACGATTCAACCTGAGCGCCAACGTCGACTTTACGCCTATCTCCTGGCTCAAATCGACCACCAGCTTTAAATATACCCGGGGTGAGACAGCCCTGCCCTTCCCCTCCGGCGGCCAGGGAGCCTCCGCAGGCATCGGCTATCTGACCAAACTGCCGCCGACCCTCGATGGCGGCAACCTGCTGACCCCGCTCATCAAAGACAACATGGGCAACTATGGCTTTTATAACCCGAACAACCAGTCCGTTAAAAACTGGGGCGACGGTCCCGTATGGTCCATCGAGACCCAGGACCAGCGCAACCTCACCAATTATTTCCTGGCCAACACCACCCTTGAGGCGACTCTCCTCCCCGGTCTTCGTATCAAGACCAATGTCGGGCTAAATACCAACGACTATTCGGGCTATTATTTCACCCCCTCCGATACCCGCCAGTTGGCTCAATATGGCGCAGGAACATCTACCACGGATAATTTCTACAGCCAGTCTTCCAACAGTACTTTCGAATGGCTCTGGGAAAACACGATAGCCTATACCAAAACATTTGGCGACCACAACGTCGATTTCGTCGGCGGGTATTCCGCACAGGATAACCTATTCAGCCAGATCGGCGGTCAGGGCAACAACCTCCTGACCAATAGCCTGCGCGATCTCGAAGATCTGCCGTCACTCACCAACTATTACGGTAATCAGACCACCACCACCCTGGTCTCCGAATTCGCCCGGGTGCAATACGGCTATAAAGACAAATACCTCGCCACCGCCACCGTCCGCCGGGATGGCACCTCCAAATTCGCCCCCGATCATCAATATGGCACCTTTCCCTCAGGTTCGGTGGCCTGGCGGATGAAGGAAGAGAATTTTCTACAGAACGTCGAATGGCTGTCCGACCTGAAGATCAGAGGCAGCTATGGCCAAACGGGAAACCAACTCAATGTGACCCCCTTTGACTTCCTCGCGCAATACACCTCGGGGCCCGGCGCCACCAACGTCAACAACAACGGCTATCCTTTCAATAAAACCTATCAGCCCGGCATCATCCTTACCGCCCAGCCCAACGCCAATCTTAAATGGGAGACGGCGAAAATGACGGATATCGCCGTCGACGCCGGCTTCCTTAATAATACCCTGACCTTTACGGCAGATTATTATCATAAGGTCTCCAGCAACTTCCTGCTGTATCTTCCCATACCGGGCCAAAGCGGATTCACCTATCAATACCAGAACGTAGGCAGCATCCTCAACGAAGGCGTCGAACTGAGTGCCAACTGGGCGCATACGGCCGGCAAGCTTCACTACAACATCGGCGTCAACGTTTCGACGATCAAGAACACGCTGCTGAGCCTCAATAGCAACTTCAACGAGATCGCCAACCTCGTCAACCTGGGCTTCTCTACCACCGGAACGAACAACTGGGGTACCTATACCATGACCAAGGTCGGTGGCCCTGTGGGCGAGTTCTACGGATATAAATCCGCGGGCATCTTCCAGACCCAAAAAGAGATCGACGCACTCAATGCCATCGCCGAGGCTAAATACGGCGTCGGACAGATGTACGAACCCACCTCCGGGCCCACCGGAAGCGCCGTACCCGGCGACCGCAAATTCGTCGACCTCAACAACTCCGGACATATTACCGCCGACTCCTCCCAGACCGCGTTGGGAAGCCCGATCCCGAAGCTGTTTGGCGGTGTGACCTTCGATGGCTCATGGAAGAACTGGGACTTCAGCGTTTTCTTCTACGGAACCTATGGCAACAAGATATTCGACTACCAGGAACGGACGCTTGAAAGCTTTGGAAGCAGCACGGGTTCCGTAGGTCTCGAAAACATCGGGCTGAAATATTATGAGAATGCATGGACCGCAACAAATGGTAATAACAGGTATGCCCATATCGATGCCAACGAATTCAATGCCAACACCCGTCCTTCCGACGTCTATGTGGAAGATGGCAGTTATATCCGTCTCCGCAACCTCACCATCGGCTACACGCTCCCGCTCAAGACCTACGGCGCCTTCGCTCCGAAGATCAGGTTATTCTTCACCGGACAGAACCTGTTTACGATCACCAAATACTCGGGCGCCGATCCGGAGATCGGTCAGCCCGTCGGGACCGACAACACCCCATCGATCACTGGCCAGTCCAATTCGGTCCGCGGTACTACCGGCTCGGGGATCGATGTGGGAACCTATCCTACTTCCAGGTACTATACGTTTGGATTGAACCTGACCTTTTAATTCTTAACACCGCAAATAAAGAGACATGAAAAATAAAAAGGCCATTCTTATCGTAGTGTTGGGCGTGTTGATGATCCCGTTAGCCTGTTCAAGGAACTTCCTGAATCCAGCAAATACCTCCGCTGTCGTTCAGCAAGGATTGTTTACGTCACCGCAGGATGCCATCGAACTCGTCAACGCCATCTATGATGAATTCCAGCACGACAACCAGGACTTTCTCCTCAAAGGGATCTGGTACAATGCCAACTATACGACGCAAGATTACTTTAACTGGGGTGCGGACGTTTCCTATAACACCTATGAGTTCCCCACGGACTTCGCCTCTCTGCCTATCTATTGGAACGACTCCTATCAGGGTATCGCCCGCGCGAACTCTGTTTTCCCCGTGGTCGCCAGCCTCGTGCAACAAGGGATCCTCACAGATTCCCTCGCCAACTTCCTGGACGGACAGGCTTATTTCCTGCGCGGCGTATTTTACTATTATCTCGCTTGTACCTTCGGCGGCGTTCCGCTGGAGCTCAACGTGCAAACTACGGGCTACCATGCCCGCTCCAGCCAGGATTCGGTGTTCATGCAGGTCGAGCACGACATGGACTCGGCTTCCATCCTTCTGCCCTGGCCGCAGCAACTGGCGACGGCGGATTTGGGACGTTGCACAAAAGGCGCCGCCCTTGGATATAAAGGCGCGGCGGAAATGTGGCTCAAGGATTATAAGGACGCCATCACGGATTTCACAGCGCTGATCCCTCATTATGCCCTGCTGCCGAATTTCATGAGCATCGGCGAGTACAACAACCAGAACAACGCGGAATCGATCTTCGAGATCCAGTTCGATCTGCCCTCCGGCGCAACGCCGGACTGGACCTATAGCAACAATGAGGTCACCTGGTTCACCTCTTTCATGTGGCCCTATGAAACATCGGATTTCGGCTATACCTATTCCAATAAGCTGCTCTATACTTCCTTCGAAGCCGGCGATAGCCGCAAACCCGCAACGATCATCGGACCCGACGACACGATCGCCAGCCCCGGCATCGTCGCCATCGGCGGGATCCGGAACTATAGCTTCGTGATCCAGGGCTTCCAGGGTAAGCTCGATCTGCCGGCCTCTCACTTCACCGGCACCGACGGCAAGATCATCAATACCTGTGGAAAAACAGGCGATCTCTGGACAGGCGACCAGCCCGGTCAGCCCCGCTCCGGCTATTATCCGATGAAATACTGGCGCGACCCCAACGTAAGCGGCAACGCCCCCAGCCAGGCGGACGGCCAGACCCATATCTTCGGCGATCAGAACATCACCATGCTTCGGCTCGGTGAGATCTATCTCGAGCTGGCAGAATGCTACTTCCAAACCGGCGATCAGGGCGATGCCAATAACGCCCTGGCAACCATTCGTAACCGCGCCTTCGGCGGCGCCGCACCCCCCGACCCTTATGGCCCGGATTTCATGCAGGAGATCCTGGAAGAATACCGCCACGAACTCTCGGGCGAAATGTCCACCTGGTATGACATCCGCCGCACCGGTCTGCACCTTGCATATATCCAGAACACCTTCGGCATCACCATTCCATCGGGACACGACCTGCTGCCGATCCCACAAAGCGACATCGAGGTCAACCCTCTCCTGGTCCAAAACCCGGGTTATTGATATCTTCGTAACGGAAGGCTTAAAGCCTTCCGTTACATTACCGTTATGAACGTACATCGTCTGTTTTTCCTGTTCGCCGTATCACTGCTGTGCGCCTGCCATCATACCCCGACCCTTTTTGAAAAGATCCCCTCCTCCCATTCCGGCATCACCTTTACCAATACCATCGTCGAGACCGATTCCATCAACCCCCTCGATGTCGTCAACACCTACAACGGCGGCGGCATCGGCATCGGCGATTTCAACAACGACGGCCGCCCCGACATCTTCTTCGCCGGTAACATGGTACCCTGCCGGCTCTATCTCAATAAAGGCGACTTCCACTTCGAAGACGTCACCGAAAAAGCAGGCGTATCCGGCCTGGGCCGCTGGGCCCGGGGCGTCTCAATCGTCGACATCAACAACGACGGTCTCCCCGACATCTACATTTGCAATACTATTTACCGCGACTCCCTCCGGCGAAGAAATATCCTCTACATCAACCAGGGCGTAGATAAAGACGGCATCCCGCATTTCAAGGACATGGCCGCCGAATACGGACTGGATATTCATAAACAATCGACGATGGCCTCATTCTTCGATTACGACAACGACGGCGACCTGGACATGTACCTCACCGTTAACGAAGGATACAACGGTGAAGCCCCTACCACTTTTATGCACCGCAACGACCGGCCGGCACTCCCCAGCCGGGGAAAGCTCCTCCGGAACGATTGGGACAGCGCGCTTGGCCACCCCGTTTTCCATGACGTCTCCACCCAGGCCGGCATCACCTTCGAAGGCTTCGGTCATGGCGCCACAACCTGCGACATCAATGGCGACGGCTGGAAGGATATCTACGTCTCAAACGATTTTCTTTCCAACGACATCCTTTATATCAACAACCACGACGGTACATTTACCAACCACGTTGCCGATTATCTCAAACACACTTCTTTTAACGCCATGGGACAGGACGTCGTGGATATTAACAACGATGGCCTGCCCGATATCGTCGAGCTGGATATGAATCCCGAAGACAATTACCGGAAAAAGATGATGCTCGCATCCGAGTCCTATCTCATGTATCAAAGCTTCGACCAATACGGCTTTCAGTACCAGTTCGTCCGCAATTCCCTGCAACTCAACCGGGGGCCGCGAGTCGGCGAAGGCGATTCGCTGGGCTCGCCCGTCTTTAGCGAAATAGGTTATATGAGCGGTATCGCCCAAACCGATTGGTCCTGGTCACCCCTGGTCGCCGATTTCGACAACGACGGCTTCCGCGACATCATCGTCACCAATGGTTTTCCCCGCGACGTTTCGGACCATGATTTTAACGCCTACAAGGAAGACCATAAAGGCCTGCTCACTAAACAACAGATCCTGGCGCAGATCCCACCGATCAAACTTCATAGCTACGCCTTCCGTAACCAGGGCGACCTTACCTTCGACGACGTCTCCTCCCCCTGGGGCCTCGAACAACCCAATTTCTCTAATGGTGTTGCCTATGTCGATCTGGACGGCGACGGCGCGCTGGACATGGTGGTCAGCAACATCGACGACGAAGCCCTGATCTATCGGAACACAGCCCGCGACAAAGACACCGCGACAACACACTACCTGAACATCCGGTATAAAGGTGACAGCCGAAATCGGGGGGGATTAGGCGCCGTTACCACCATCTACTACAGTCATGGAAAACTACAGACCTACGAGAACGATCCCTACCGCGGTTACCTTTCTACCATGGAAGACATCACCCATTTTGGGCTGGGCGGCATTAGCCTTGTCGACTCGCTCGTGGTCAAATGGTACAACGGAAAACAACAGACCCTTACCGATGTAAAAGCCAACCAGCTGCTTGTTGTCGATATTGCCAATGCCATCACTCCCTTTACGCAGCAGCAACCGGCCACTGCCGCCGGCGCCCTGTTCAAAGAGGTCACCACCACCAAAGGCGTCAACTATCGCCATCACGACTATGATTTCAAGGACTTCAACCAGCAACACCTACTCCCGCATAAGCTCTCGGAAAATTCCCCCGCCCTGGCCGCAGGCGACATCGACGGCAATGGGCTCGACGACCTCGTCATCGGCGGGAACGGCGTCTGGCCGACGCATATCCTGCTGCAACAACCCGACGGCCGCTTTCTGCAAAAAGATTCGTTGCCGGGACCCGAACATCCTTCCAAATTCACCAAAGACGAAGGGATTCTGCTCTTCGACGCGAATGGCGATGGATTCCCCGATCTCTATATCGCCAGCGGCGGTTATGAGTTCGCATCCGGCAGTCCCTACTACGAAGACCGCCTCTATCTCAACGATGGCAAAGGCCATTTTACCCGCGACTCGCTGGCGCTGCCCGTGAATCATACCAGCAAGCTCTGTGTCCGTGCCATGGACTACAACCACGACGGAAAACCGGATCTCTTCGTCTCCGGCCGCGTCGACCCCTGGAACTATCCCCGCCCGGTAAGCAGCTTCATCTTCCGAAACGACACCAAGAACGGTCATGTGAAATTTACCGACGTCACGGCCCAGGTGGCGCCCGATCTGCAGAACATCGGCATGATCAGCGATGCCCTCTTTACCGATTTTGACGGCGACGGCGCCATGGATCTGATCGTCGTCGGCGAGTGGTCGCCCATTACCTTTCTGAAGAACGTCAACGGAAAATTTGTAAACGTCACAGCCGCTTCCGGTCTGGCCGATCGTACCGGTTGGTGGACCTCCATCGTCGCCGGCGACTTCCGGCACACGGGACGCATGGATTATATCGTCGGCAATACGGGCCGTAACACCCTCTACCAGCCCAACGACCGATACCCCGCCTATGTCACCGCCAAAGACTTTGACGAAAGCGGACACTACAACGGAATCATGTCTCTCTTTCTTCCGGACCGCAGCGGGGGGGTGAAACGCGAATTTCCCACCGCCTCCAGAGACGACATGATCAACGCACTGCCGGGAATAAGAAAGAAATACCCCGATTATAAAAGCTATGCTGCCGCGACCATCGAGGACCTGCTGACACCCGAACAACGAGAGGACGCCCTACGGCTCAAGGCCACTACACTGCAATCCTGCTACCTGCGCAACGACGGCGGCGGCAAATTCACCATGATCCCCTTACCCAATCTGGCTCAGGTCTCGACGATCGACGGCATGGTTGTCGACGATTTCGATGGAGACGGGAACCTGGATGTGCTCGTCAATACCAACGACTATGGGACATCCATCGGCATCGGCCGTTATGACGCGGGCTATGGGCTCCTGCTCAAAGGCGATGGCAACGGCGCCTTTACCCCGCTGTCCTTTGAACAAAGCGGCATCTGCATCAACGGCAACGGCAAAGCCCTGGTAAAACTCCGCGATGCCACCGGTCACTATCTGGTGGCCGCCAGCCAGAACAAAGACTTTCTTAAACTATACCAGTTGCAACAACCTTCCGGCATGATCCCGGTGGCGCCCAATGCCGTCAGCGCCTTGATCCGCTATAAAAATGGTAAGATCCAAAAGGAAGAGATTTACTATGGCTCCTCTTTCCTCTCGCAAAACGCCCGATTTATCCGAACCGACGCCGCGATGAACAGCGTCACCATCACCGACGACCAGGGGCACCAGCGGACGATCCGGCTTTAGACAGCCCCGCGAGAAAGACCTTGACGGCATCGGGATAAACAGCGATCCGATGCGTCCGCACCAAATTGGCCACGACCCGTCCCGTATCCGCCGTATTCGAAAGCTCCAGCCGGATGCGTTGGCTCGGCAGCACAGGCATATGACAATCGATACAGTTGTCGGCAAGGACGAGACCCTTTGTCGCCGGCATCGTACACGATGGATGGTCCTTGCCGTTATGACAATTCATACATCGCATGGAATACGCTTTGAGGTCGTTCTCCTGCCGCTGATGAACCGCATGACAGGTCCCGCACGTAATGTCCGAAAAACGAAAACATTTGCTCGCGGTTAGCAGTCCATATTGATTGCCGTGTACATCCAGCGTAGAAACCGCCGTAGGAGTATATTTGGCTTGTGAAAACTCGTCCAGGCTGTCCCCCACCCTAAAAGTGAAGGCGGGTTTTAGCGGATAACGCGAGCCGGAATGACAAAGCGCGCAGGCATCCAACTGCTGCCGGCGACTCAACCGCCCGGCGTTGAGGATATACACTCCGGCATGTTGCCCCGGATTTTCCTGGTGGAAGGCGATATGCCGGGCGCCAGGGCCGTGACAACGTTCGCAGGTGATGCCATAAACGATCTTCGTGCTGTCAAAAAAATCGCCATACTCCTTACTGGGATTGACGACCCTGGTCGCCTGCGTAGCATGGCACTCCAGACATTGCGCGGGGACACGCCTGCCGAACACAGGCGAGTCCGCCGTAAAACCCGGACTATTGACCCAGACATGCAACGGCGTAAAATAGCTCACCGGCAGCTGATACAGCTTTTCACCGCTCCAATATAAATAGCTTTGACCCCTTCTGCCACTACCGATCACGACACCAAAAGCCTCGCTACGGTGAGTCGCTACCTGATAAAATCCACTATCCCGCCGCTCCATCCGCACCTCGATATCCCGGCCATACACAAACCGATTGCTGTCGCTACGAAAACTCCCCTTTATAGTCGCCGCCGTCGCCGGTCTCGAATCATGAAAATGCGCCGTCGCCATAAAACTGTCGTAGATCGCCCGATGACAACTCCGGCAAGCCTCCGAACCTGCAAAGGCCTCACCATAAATATTCCGGATCGGCTCCGCCTCACGCCGTGACGTACACACCACGGCCAGCAGACAAACGCCCGCCAGCAAACCGCCGGTAACCACCCATATCTTTCGTTGTCCGAACCAGCGGCTACAACTGCGCGTCCAATATCGCCCACGTCGCAATCGCGCCATTATAACTCGTGTAAAAGCCATAAGCCGAATATACGGCTTCTCCCCAATGCCCCTGCATCTTCGCAGGGGTTATCTCGGAGTTCTGCGCGGGATCGGAGATATTCCGCACAAAACCAAAAGCAATATTCGCCGCCACACAGGTCTCGGCGATAATGGCGTCATCCATCTCCACACACGCGAATTCATCCAGGTTGCCGTCCGTCGTGGCCACGACAAAACTTTGAGCAGTCAACAACGGCGTCCCCGCTGGTGTCAT
>Ga0206822_1164_pt1 | contig 13133 bp, 9 predicted proteins | sample Alteio_BWOrgCont_83_FD_152913 | JGI IMG/M metagenome (GOLD analysis project Ga0206822, IMG submission 152913) | Enriched cells from forest soil in Barre Woods Harvard Forest LTER site, Petersham, Massachusetts, United States -... | ecosystem: Environmental > Terrestrial > Soil > Temperate forest > O... | reverse complement strand
TTCATTGGCGTTAGCGTATGGTGTTTTTTAGTCTGTAGAAGTGCCGAGTCAGCTGCACCTAAAGTTGTAGCGCCTGTCACCCCAAGAGTTTTAGGGCCTGATATAGATCTCACACCTGAATTTGAACAACTAAAAACTTTAAGTTTTGAAAAAAGACTGGAAAGGCTAAAGGAACTTATGACAATCTACAAAGAAGGTCCAGCTAAACAGCAACTTGCAATCATAGCGGAGGTCTCCAAGCCTAGACCTGATGATGCCCAGAAAATAGAATAGGAATCAGGGTGGTCAAGAAAAATGTAGTTTACAACTTCATAAACTCTTGACGTACACGGTATTGTATGATTTAGTTATATCTTAACTTAAAACACATAACAATTAACGAAAAAATAAAAAAATTATGCAACCACAATCAGTACAATCACTTTTACAAAATCCTACACCGGAAGCTAAGCAAGTAAGTTCTTTTAAGGACAGAATGGTCGAATTCGCCCCTATTGTTGTTGTAGCAGGAGCAGCTTACGCATTAAGCGTTCCTGTAGCGGCCATTGCCATTGGCGTAGGATGTTTTTTAGTCTATAAAAGTCTGTTTACTCGGCTTACTACAACGGCAGATCCTTTCACATTAAAGTTAGAAAAACTAAAATCTTTAGGTGCTAAAGAAAAACTCGTAGCGCTAGAGGAATTTGCCAAAGACTACGATACTGTTTCTGCTAAAAACCAAGTCGCCTTCATCAAAGAGACGACTACAATGCTTAACGATGATCAAGAGGTTGCTACGGCGGCGTTAAAGATAATTAGAACATTAATTAAAGACAAAAAACTGAATGCTGAGACTTTCGTTGGTGGATTCGCTGCTTTCTTCGAAAAGGTTGCAATCGAAAAGGCGGAGACAACTAAAAAAGATGTTTTATGTGACTCGATTGAGCTATTCTACCAATTTTTCGTTGAGAGCCGCGCCGAGGACGAAATAATCGATACGCAAAAGATTGATTTAATTAAATTGCATAGTTCGCTAGATAACCTGATCATAGATTCCAAATCCCTGAAGCAACGGATTGTCAGCATTAAGGGTAAACTGCCTCTATCTACTACTGATGAATTAGTTTTACAACTCAAATACCTGGAGTCGCAAAATATGAATATTAGAAGAGTTGGCATATACAGACTCATAGATGCCTACGATAACATACCCGATCTGCACCTTGCGATCATAGAGGCGATATTTAAGATGCTTAACGATAATATTAATTTTGATCTTAACCAGGCGGGTGATAATGCGTTATTCCGCATGAGAGATTTGAATAGTATGGCATTAGGAGTAATACAACTCTTGGTTCAGAAATACCGACTAAACACTGATGATAAATTTCAGGCTTTTATTAATGGATGTGCTAATTACCTTAACCAAGTTGGAAGCTTGCAATGGGAACAGCTATTTCAGGATAACAATCATAATATGAGCGTACTACGCAGTATACTCGAAGTAGTAATCTTGCAGGACTTTATACCAATGCATAGTCGTGTATTTGCAAATCGAAAAGAACAGCTAGCTCCATTGGTTCAATCCCTAGAAGATCTTAAGAAAAAGATCCCTACTACCACTAGTAGCCCTATTCTCATAAGGACAATTGACGATATTCTAAATAAGCTATCCTGAACTTCCCTCGCCAAAAGCGAGACTGCGCAAGACAGTTCGTGGAAAGCTGAATTAGAGAGCATGACAATAAAGCCTAAATCGGGAGCTGTGGAAACACTCGATGCGACGCGAATAAGTGAGAAATATAAACTCTACAGACTCCGCACGTGCGGTTTGATGAAGTTTGATGAAGGGAGGGTCCCTAAACGGGCCTTCCTCCTCTATATCGAGGATTTTGCTTGCTTGCATAAAGAATTTGTGAGGGCTTCGGGCCACGAGGCCCTATGTACGTGGAGTATATGAGGACCTCAATCAAATTTTGACATCGCCAGCGAGTAAAAGACATACGTTATGCAAGAAGTCTAATGAGTTATTTCCCAGATTGATTATAACAGCCCATGAGAGAGGCTTCGGCGAGAAATATACTTGACTAGTTCTAAACAAATATTATATTCCCAAATATTAATCAATAATAATTAATTTATGAAAATATTATCACAAAAAACAACATCACTAATTATAGCAATAGTTACTCTATATGTTGGCTTTGCAAGTACAGGTTGCGCAGAAGAGATGTATGATACTCCAGAGCAAATCAGTGCCCTTTATGATCCCGACGCTCTAGAGCAATCAATTCTGTATCAATTTTTGCATAGCTGTCTTTTCATACAAACTATGGAAGGGCCCGTAAAAAAGTTTAATGCCTGCGATTACTGTAAACTGCGAGATCAGTTTTCTTTTAAATTTCGAGATGACTTTCCAGATTTTCTAAAAGAGCTGGATTTGAGTCCGTATCCCTCAGATAATAAGAATTGTAAACTTTGTGCATTATTTGACATGTTTACATTTTCAGACTTATTTGCTAAACTATATGATAAACTAACGGGACTGCAAAAAAAAGAAAAGAATTCTTTAAGAAAACTCGATAGCAAAGTTGCTGAAGAACTAGAGCACTTTTTTGAATCTCGCGCCGAAGAGAATCCTATAAATGCGATGGAAAAACTCTATAACAAAATTAAGAAAAAAGGTAACTTCCCTAATACATTGGACGCTATAATGCTGAAGAAAAATGTCCTATCCGACCTTATAATATTTATGAGAGGGCTTAAGGAAATTCCTAAACATTCAATTGAATTACATATGAATTTGCAATTTGCTAAAACACTGGCGATGCACAAAAAGTTTCTTGCTGATAACAGCGATATATTATTTCAAATACAAGAAATTGCAAACATGGATTTTCAAAATATTAAAACCTTACCGGAAATAATGCATAGAATAGAGGAAATGCAAAATGAACTAAAATTGCCTGACTCAGCTTGGGAAAAGGATTTGCTTTAATTTTAATTTCAATAGACTTTCAGGATGTGTCTATCCGCAGAAAATACCATTTTATGACAATAGAAATTACGCAACCAATTTGAAAATAAATTGGTTGCATAATTATCATTAAATCCGCTTACTTTGCACCAACCTTCTTCGCCCAGGCTTCGTATTCTTTACTTACTTTATCCACTTCTAACGCAATCCACTGGGGCAACTCATAAGGATGATTTCTTTTTATCCATTGTTCTATTTCCACTTCTTTGCCACTGACAAATTTGATCAGTAGTCGATATTCTTCAGCTTGTTCAAGCTCTTCATTCCAATAAAATAAAGAAGTAACAGGACCTTCTATATGTACACACGCTACAAGTCTTTCTTTCAGAAGACCTTCTGCGATTTCTCTCCCGACTTCTTTTGTCGGTACCGTTGTCCAACCGAGCATTAACTTATTCATAACCTTAACCTAAATCTAATTTAAAACATATGCAAGTTAAATCATAAATATCTCAAAATGGCGATTTGAAAAACCTACGATGTTCTTTACAAACCTAATCAAATTTTTTTAAAAAGTCTGTTGACAGATCAAAAAAGTTTACCTATATTTCGTTGTATATCATACCAAAATAAATAAATATCGAATTATCATACTTCAAGATACCATAATACAAAAATCAGTAATCAAAAAAAGGCGAGTCTTTGACTCGCCTTTTCTAATTTTATCTTTTCAAACACAAAGCCAACGCAGGCACAAAATAATGGCGAGAAAAATCACGAAAAATACAATGATGAAATTTAAAAAGGCCGTCGACAAACAAGAGACTCTGTTCTATACAAGGAGTCCACTGAAAGTCAGCAAAATAGCTTTAACTTTGATTGTTGCCACTTTTTCTGGGCAATCCTGTTTGCTTTCTAATGTATGCAATACAAATCAGGAAAATGAGCTTTATTTTCTTCCAAGTATCTAAGAATTTGAAGCTTTCAATGACCCTAATTCTAGGACTACCCTATATTAACCAGGAAAGTTTCTTCAGTTATTTATGAAAGATACAATAAGGATTTCGAAAAAGCAGAGGGAACCTCCTATATTAAAGCATTCCTTACATTCTACAGCACTGTCAGCAAAAAATATCAACGTTTAGGAGAAGAACAGCAAAGTTTATTGACATGGTTTATAGCTGTTTTCCTATCAGTTTGAAGCATTAATTATAGGATAAAAAAACCAGGCTGAATAACAACCTGGTTTGTAAATGAGAATCTATAAATTACTTTAATTGTGTTATTGTAATAAACGCAGAGTTTCCGGTAGGTGATTGCGAAGGTCCTACTGTTACATTTGCCGAATTTGGAGTGCATGGATTATTTCCATTACAAGAATTAACATAGTTCAATGCAAGTCGAGAGCCTGCTGTTGCATGAATTAGAACAGATACACTATTTAAGGAAGTAGCAGTTACAGGAGTACGTGGTTGTACTTCTAATACTCCCCCAGGTACAGGATTGCCATTAAGGAAAAGTTGGAATACAAACACATCTGTAGTTACAGTTCTTGTAGGAGACTCATCATTTGACGCTACAACTGCAACTTCAACTTCATACGTTCCATCTTGAGTAAATACAAATGTTCCTCCAACATTTATAATGCCATTCACAACTTCAGGCGTCACAAAATCCAAAGTTTGGTTTGAACCTGCTACTAAAGTTTGATTAAACGTTCCACCATCAAACCAGCCACCAAAGGTCAGGGATGAAACAGGAATTGTTCCATTAGTACTTGAATTACAACAAGCAGAGATTTGTTGGCTAAGATTTTGGATTTGAGCTTGAAGCTGTGCTTGAACTTGAGCTTGAGCTTGGAGTTGAGCTTGAACTTGGAGTTGGGCTTGGGCTTGGGCTGCAACTTGAGCTTGAGCATTAGTATCAGTAATAGTGATTGGAACATTGACTGAACCTGTTCTTACTCTTGCTCTGCTTCTAGCTTCAGATTCGGATTCAGATTTGCAACTTTTGCTTCTGCTTCTGTGATGGTGTTTTTTATGGCAACGATGGTCATCCCTTTTGGATGCGTGGGTCATTGTAGATGCACTGAAGAGAATGCATATACTGACTACGATTTTGACGATAAACGATGTATACTTCATAACCGATACTTTTTGTTAATTGTTGAAGTTTCTTTAAATAGAAACTTTGTCATTTTCTAATTAAAAGTAAATGGCTGTCAATTTTTTTTAATTGAAATTGATATTCTTTATTTAAATGTATCATCCTTTATTGAATGCCGAAGCTCATTTTAAAATGGACAAATATCGACTTGTCCTCATGCTCTACAATGAGCCTTCTTTACTCACAAGTACGATCAGAATTCAGAGCGCTATGCAATATCCTCAGTCTATGCTACCCGCTCAACAACCAATTGTGGAGTTGCTGGACGCTTAGGAGCAAGCCTATATGCAGAACGCAAATATTCTAAAGCAGGCTCTAATAATGCTTCATCATTATAATGAATCATCATCAAAGGTTCTCCTTGTTTCACCTGCGTTCCAACCTTGCGAATCTCTGAAATCCCTACCGCTGGATCATATCCGCCCTTCTTATTTGAGGCTAGAATTTGCACTCCGCGTGCAATCATTCCTGCATTGATTGTATGTACATATCCTCTTTTTGGTGCTGGAAGTTTTCTGATATTTTTGGCTTTAGGAAATAAATCAGGATTGTCGATACAAGCCGTATCTCCTCCTTGTGCTTTAATCATTTGCTTGAAAACCTCAAATGCTTTTCCATTTTTAAGTACTTTTTGTACCGTTTGTTTAGCAGAAAGGGTTGATCCCGCTACTCCTGCAAGCCGCACGATTTCCATACCTAATTTAAGTACAAGCTCTTTCAAATCTTCTGGACCTTGTCCTTTAAGAAGTTGTATCGCTTCTTGTATCTCAAGCGCAGTTCCAACGCAGTCGCCTAAAGGCTGATTCATATCCGTAACTAATGCTACACAGCGCCGATTCATTGACCTACTTACGCGAATAATCGAACGTGCCAGTTGCTTTGCTTGCTCAAGGTCTTTAATATAAGAACCATTTCCCCATTTAACATCTACTACAAGCCCTTCAGCTCCTTCTGCAAGTTTTTTACTTAAAACACTTCCAGTGATAAGAGGTATACTCGGAATAGTACTTGTTTTCTTCCTCATCTCATAAAGCCGCGTATCTACGGGAGTTATTTGCTCGTTTTGCGCGCAGATAACACATCCAATGTCATCAAGCTGCTTCACTATCTCCTTTAAACTGAGCTTAGAATTAAAACCTTTAATGGCTGATAATTTATCAAAATCGCTTATCACAAAATCTTCTTCAAGGCCTTTTAATGAAGGGGAAACAACCCCACATGCTGCCGCTAGCGGTGCAAGTACTATGGATGTTTTATCCCCTACTCCACCAGTGCTGTATTTATCGATTTTCGGCTTAGCTATCTTTGAAAGATCAACCACATCTCCAGATAACATTACTTCTTCTGCTAAAGTTGCCGTTTCTTGCGCTGACATACCTTGGAAGTAGATTGCCATGATCAATGCAGCTAGTTGGAAGTCTGGCATCTCTTCATCATAAACAGAATCTACAATAAATCGAATTTCTTCATCCGTAAACTCTCCACCATCCCGTTTTTTCTCAATTAAATAAGCAAACGAAGGTTTAATAAACTTGCGACCAGAAACAATTTCTTTTTTCATAAATTTAAATTCGTATCAATGTGTATCAATGTTAAATTTTTGTTAATCGTAAAAATTAACGGGGTACCTCTCTTATATTTATCAAAATTTGTGATTTGTCGAGCTTTTTTTCTTCATTTTTGAAAAGTTCGATACAAAAATTTCTTTATAACTTCAGTGTTATCAGCTATGGCAACCAAGGATATTTCCGAAAATTAGGTTGTCTCTTATCAAGGAATGCTTGCTTCCCTTCTGTTCCCTCTTCGGTTAAATAGTAAAGCAATGTTGCGTTCCCTGCAAGTTCTTGTATTCCGGCTTGCCCGTCACAATCGGCATTCATCGCCGATTTTAAGCAGCGAATCGCTAGTGGACTTTTTTGTAAGATTTCTTGTGCCCAACGCACTCCTTCTTCTTCTAAATTTTCAACCGGCACTACTGTATTTACTAATCCCATCTGTAATGCTTCTTGCGCATTATATTGACGACATAAATACCAAATTTCACGCGCCTTTTTCTGCCCCACACTCCGCGCCAAATAGCCAGATCCGAAACCTCCATCAAAACTTCCCACTTTAGGTCCCGTTTGCCCAAATATCGCATTATCCGCAGCAATCGTCAGATCACACACTACATGCAAAACATGTCCTCCACCTATTGCATAACCAGCAACCAAGGCAATAACCACTTTTGGCATACTGCGAATCAAACGCTGAAGATCTAAGACATTTAGTCGCGGGACTCCGCCTTCATCCACATATCCTGCCTTGCCTCGCACTGTTTGATCTCCGCCTGAGCAAAAGGCATACTTGCCATCCGTATGAGGTCCCGCGCCCATCAAAAGAACCACTCCAATAGAACTATCTTCTCTTGCATTTAAAAATGCATCTATCATCTCATTGACCGTTTCGGGTCTAAATGCATTTCGTCTGTGCGGTCTATTGATCGTTATCTTAGCAATACCATCGATTTTTTCATAAATGATATCCTCATATTTCTTAGCAACTTTCCACGAATGAGCCGTTGTGGATTTTATTTCAGTAATTTCAGCGTTCATTTTATTCTATTTTCATTGATTCACTCGTTAGTTTAAAAAGATTTTTCCTGAATGCGACATCAAAATGACTATCTGTAATCAATTCTATCACACGTATCCCCCTTTCCGGAAGAATCTTTATTAATTCACGAAAATCCTCCCAAGTTTTCGTCTGATAATATTCAAGTCCATAACAATGCGCTAATTTTTTAAAATTCATATCTTGCGGGGTTGCAAAAAACTCTTCAAAAATATCCCTAAATTGCGCAATGGGTAAAAACTCAAAGAGCCGTCCTCCATTGTTATTGATTAAAATAATTGTCAAAGATCCTTGAAAATATTTTTTTATAAGCAAACCATTCGTATCATGCAAAAGCGAAAGGTCCCCTATTAACAGCACTGAAGGCTTATTGCAATGCGCTATGCCCAAAGCCGTCGAAACCAGCCCATCTATTCCATTGGCTCCTCGATTAAAATACATTTGCAATTCCAGATTATTTCTTTGCCAAAAGTATTCTACATCGCGCACAGGCATACTAGTGGCAGCAAAAACGTTAGTTCCTTTCGGAAGACATTTTGATAAAAGCCATGCTGCCTTACCCTCAAACATAGCGTCGCAGGTACTCATATATTCACTAATAATGCCATCTGCCTGACGTTCAACCTGTTTCCATAAATTGGAATACTCTTCATTACTGTGGGAACTTTTACTCTCTTTGTATTGCCTCATCAAAGACATCGGATGCATGCGGACAAAAGTCGTATTACCATGGAGTGGATCATTATTATCACTAGAATTCTCAAAAACCCATGTTTTTGGTTTGTTTGCTTTAAGCCAAGCCCGCAAAACTTTACTTGTTGGTAGATTCCCAATCTGAATCACCTGCTCGGGTTTTAATATCTGCGCAATGTCATTATTTCTTAAAATCACATCATACCGTGTAATTAAATTAGAAAACTGTGATTCATAATTTCTCACAGGAGAAAGTCCCTCTGCTAGCACTGGCCATCCTAATTCATTGGAAAGCTCTACTAGTTGCCTCACAAATTCCTCAGTCTTTTCTACCTGGATAGTCCCTACTATAATTAATCCCTTTTTAGTGTTTTTTAATTGCTTATAAATCTTTAATCCATCTGCATCTGGCTTAGAATACAAGGTTTCTCCTCGATATGACTTGGCTTCCAAATCAAAAAAACTATTTGCATCAAAGTTCTTAATCCAATTTAAAAAATGCTCATCTCTAACTGGCGCCAATGGATCGCGAAACGGCACATTTAAATGCACAGGTCCCCCTTGTGGATACATCGCACGCTCAAAAGCGTACGCAATTGTTTGCCTTAGGTAATAAAACAATTCGATATTAGCTTCAGGTAATGTCAGCTCTTTATAAAATGCAGGATAGTCACCAAACAATTTAATTTGATCTATTGTCTGCCCAGAGTGACATTCCCTCAATTCACCGGGCCTATCTGCAGTTAAGACTATGAGTGGTACTTTCGACATTCTTGCTTCAATAATCGCCGGATAAAAATTAGCTGCTGCTGTTCCAGAACTGCATATCAAAGCGACCGGTCTGTGTGTTTGTTTTGCCAAACCTAATCCAAAAAAACCTGCCGACCTTTCATCAAGAATAGGAATTGCCTTCAATTTCTTATTATTCGCACACCCTACCGCCAATGGTCCTGACCGTGATCCTGGAGAAATCACTATATATTGAACCCCCAACCGCGCCAATACCTCTGCGATTATCCCTCCCCAAAACATATTCACATTAGAATAACAAATTGGCTCCAGGATAGTCTCTTTCTCGTTTTCTTTTTCTTTTATTGTCGTAATCATTTATAATAAATTCCCTAAAATTACTTGAAACTTAAGATCTGTTTCCTTTCGTTCGGACATAATATTGGATTCTTGGACTATTCCCCCTCCTGCATAAAGACGTGCTTTGGCTCCATCAATTAACGCGCAGCGTATCCCTACAACCATTTCACCCTGGCCTTGGAAGTCAAAAAATCCAATCACTCCCGTGTACAATTCTCGATTAAAAGGTTCAAACGAGTTAATGACTTCCCTAGAAATTTTTGCAGGTATCCCACACACCGCCGCAGTTGGATGTAAAGTCGCTGCAACGTCCAATAAATGAATATCCCCATTTATTTCAGCCTCAATTGCCGTATAAAGATGCTGCACATTAGCCAGTTTCTTCACTTCGAGATGATCTTTGTTGTATTTTGCATTAAGCCCTATACACATCAAACTATCCACAATGCATTCTACAACAAACTGATGTTCAACGACATTTTTTTCACTACGTAATAGATCTTGCTCCAATGCTTGATCCTCCATTTCGCTTATCCCTCTAGGAGCTGTCCCTGCCAAAGCCGCTGTAAATATTTTTTTATTCTCAATCTTCACTAATCGCTCAGGCGTTGCACAAATAAAATGCTGTCCTCTTCCATTCCCAATCAAACATGAATAACACAATGGATAAACGGTTCTTAAACGATTGATCATACTTAAAGGATCAAATACTCTATCGCTTTCTATATCTATAGCTCTTGCAACAACAACTTTTTCTAAGCTTCCACATTTAAGAGATTCAATGATACGAGTCAAAGCCTCCTCATACCATTCAGTACCTCCAGTCTCCTTTGATCTTATTTGTTGATTCTTTCTTTCTGTTTGAAATAGAGGTTTATTATTCTTAAGCCCTAGAATCTTTAAATATGTTTCACGAATTTCTTCTGCCATTATATCGACATTAGTTTCTATGCCGATAACTCTATTTGCCATTATTAATGATCGCGAACCCTTCCTCATTATTTGACAACCCCCAAGAAATACACATGCGGCTGGAAACGATCGAGATAATCTTTCATCAATCTGAGAATTCTTAGGCTCCTCATCAAATGTAAAGCTTGTAAAAAAATGAGGACCTACATTCATACCATCACAGTTTTCATTTGTAGTATTCCTAGCGAGAATAGTATTCTCCATCCACTGTTTCGCAAAATTACGAACTTCTGCAAATCTCTTTTCTCCCTCAAATGCTCCCTCAATTATTGCCCCGATACCAACAATTGCAAAATCATTTTCAGGATGTTCAAAATAAAAATATTTATCATTTGAGTCTTTAAGCAAATCCAATACTTTTAATGGATCTACTTCCTCAATCCCTAATATTATGCTGCCTACTTGATCTCTTTTCTTCTCTTTAGCTATTTTTTGGCATTCTAGGAAAAAAAGATGTAATGTCTCACGCTCACAATCTACAAATACTTCTTCAGCAACATTCTTCATTTCATTTTCAACTCTTCTTTTTTACTTCTAGTCTTTCTTTTCCTCTCCCTCACTCTCCTGCTCTACTCTTGGAAATAATATGCATTTCTCTCCGAGCTGATTGCCTTTCAAACTATTACCCCATTTAAGTGCATCATCTATTGCTTGGATGCTCGGAGTGCCTAAGAGTTCCTGAATTTTCTTTGAAATTGTTGGCATTATCGGTTCTAGTAACAACGTACTGAGCCTCACTCCTTCTGCCATAGTCGCTATCGAAGTTTCTAATCTCTCCCGATCTTTCTGTTCAGTTGATTTTGCCAATTTCCATGGAGCCCTGGTCTCCGCATAACGATTAATAGCTCTTATAAATGTAAACAAGATATCAAGCGCTTTGTGAAATTGATACATATCCATTGACTTCAAAATCTCTTCATAGCTGCTTTCCCAAAGATACTTAAGTTCCATCTCAGCCTTTTCATGCACAGAAATTTCAGGCACTTTTCCCTCACAGTATCTCTGTGCCATATTTAAAAACCGACTTACAAGATTTCCCAAATCGTTACCCAAATCACTATTATAACGAATTAAAAACAACTCTTTAGAAAAATCACTATCTTGAACTATGTGCATCTCTCTCATTAAAAAGAATCTAAAAGCATCGACACCCAGTTGATCTATTAATTCCAAAGGATTGACCACATTACCCTTACTCTTAGACATTTTGTTTCCCGATTGCAGCCACCATCCATGCACCAATAACTTTTTTGGAATCTGAAGCCCTATAGCTTTGAGCATAATAGGCCAATAAACTCCATGGGCAGGAATCAAAATATCTTTCCCAATCACATGCACATCTGCTGGCCAATAGGCATCGAACTTTTCAGTCCCATATCCAATTGCAGATAAATAATTAATTAATGCATCGAACCACACATAAGTAACATAATCATGATCAAAGGGTAATTCAATTCCCCATGAAAGTCTCGCTTTCGGACGAGAAATACATAAATCATTGACGCCCTCTTTCAAAAACTCCAAAACCTCTTTAGCTCTAAATGTCGGAAAAATAAATTCATTATTCTTTTCAATATGCTGAACAAGCCATTCGTGATACTTACTCAATCGGAAAAAATAATTACTTTCACTAATTTCTACCACATCTCCATAACTTTCAGGCCATTTCCCCTCCATCTTATCCTTCTCTTGCAAAAACTGTTCCTCTTTTGCGCTGTAATATCCCTTATACTCACTCTTATAAATATCACCTTGATCAAAAAGCTTTTGCAATATCTCCTTAACAACTTTCTTATGCCTTTCCTCTGTGGTACGAATATAATCATCATTCGATATCTCCAAATGCTTACACATCTCTTGAAAGGCCTTTGCCATTTCATTACATAAGCTCAACGGCTCCACACCTTTTTTTTCGGCTGTTTGCTGTACTTTCTGCCCATGCTCATCGAGTCCGGTTAGAAAATAGACGTGGGTACCCCTTAATCGTTTATAGCGTGTAATCACATCTGCTAAAACCTTTTCATAGGCGTGACCTAAATGCGGTGCCCCATTAGCATAATCTATCGCTGTTGTTATATAAAAGTATTTCATTAAATAGGATTGATTCGTTAAAAAATTGACTCTTAAACTGTTATATATTATTTTTCGCAATAATGGTAGCCAAAAAAAACATAAAAGTTATCCGTGCCAAAAGTGCTGGATTTTGTTGGGGCGTTGAACGTGCTATCGATATCGCTCGTGAATTCGCTGCCTCAGGCAATAAAACCGTTTTCACTGACGGTCCCCTTATCCATAATCGCCAAATGATGGAAAAACTCCAAGCGGAAGGCATTCACGAAGTAGGAGATTATCAAAGTAAATCTGAACTCCATATTAACCAATTCCAAAAACAAGATGCCGTCATGGTAGTCCGCGCCCATGGCATTTCTCCTGAAAGACGCCAATACCTAAAGTCTCTCGATATGGAATTTAAAGATGCCACCTGCCCCGACGTCGGCATCATAGCAGGTAAAATTCGTCTTCACGCAAAAAAAGGCTTTGAAACCATTATCTTTGGCGATCCCAAACACCCTGAAGTCATTGGTCTACTCGGATATACTGAAAAGAAAGGGCATGTCATCCAAAGCCACGAAGATATAACAAA
>Ga0206822_1028_pt1 | contig 13210 bp, 16 predicted proteins | sample Alteio_BWOrgCont_83_FD_152913 | JGI IMG/M metagenome (GOLD analysis project Ga0206822, IMG submission 152913) | Enriched cells from forest soil in Barre Woods Harvard Forest LTER site, Petersham, Massachusetts, United States -... | ecosystem: Environmental > Terrestrial > Soil > Temperate forest >... | reverse complement strand
CCTATGAATAATTTGAAATATTATACAACAGTAATTATCGCCTCTTGCCTACTTCTGACGCCTTTTCTATCGTATGCCGAGGAAAATTCCGACGATGAACCGATCGTAGTTCATTTATCCACCGAACAACAGCTTTACCCTTTGTTTCTGGGAAAATTCATCGATGAACAATCGGGTTTGGATTCCTCCTATCTGGAGCAGCTCGAAAAGGTCCTGCAATATGATCTGCAGAATAATGGATCAACACAAATCGTCCCACGTAATCGCCAAAGGGATTCTTTACTCAATACCGGCAGCTTCGACAATTTGGGGTCTCCGGAAGAATGGAAAAATCAAGGCGTTGCCTATGTGCTAAAAATTCGAGTGAAAGAGAAACAAATCTCCGCCCGATCGCTTGACGTCAATTCCAATTCCTTAAAAAGTATTGACGGTATGCCTTTGACGGGAAATCTATCCCAAGACCGTAGGCAAGTGCATCAACTTGCAGATACCATTCACAAGGCTCTGTTTGGAGTCGAGGGCGTTGCCGCCACGCGAATTCTGTATACGATCAAGGCAAGCTCGAGTCCCGCGGCAAAAAATTGGGTCTCTGAAATTTGGGAAGTGGATTATGACGGAGCCAACGCGCGGAAAGTGAATCAGGACGACAGTGGCTACTGCGTAACACCTTTGTACGTGCCACCGAAAGCCGGATTCCAAAGCGCCAGTTACTTTTATGTTTCTTATAAAAACGGACAACCCAAGATCTATATAGCGCCTCTGAAAGGGGGGCAAGGGATGCGCTTTTCCTATCTAAAAGCCAATCAATTGATGCCGGCGATTTCCCGCCAGCGGGATAAAGTGGCCTTTATCAGCGACATTACAGGAAATCCGGACCTCTTCCTACAAGATTTCGATGTGGAAAAAGGGGCTATAGGCAAGCCTAGGCAAATCTATACGACTCATCGGGCCACGCAAGGATCTCCTACTTTTAGTCCCAAAGGAGATCGGATTGCTTTTGTTTCCAATAAGGATGGTAATCCGCGCATTTATGCCATGCAGATTCCTCCTCCGGAAATGAAATTAAATGATATTAAAGCCAAGTTAATTTCACAGTCGAACCGCGAGAGCACGGCGCCAGCTTGGTCGCCGGACGGAACTAAGTTAGCCTATTGTGCAAAAAATGGGGGGGATAGACAGGTTTGGATATACGATTTTGAAAAAAATGAGGAATGGCAATTAACTCAAGGGGGAGGAAATAAAGAAAATCCATCTTGGGCGCCGAATAGTTCCCATTTAGTATTTAATTCGACCGGAAAAGAGGGAACAGAGTTGTATATCATCAACTTAAATCAACCGGTAGCGGTGAAGATTACTAGTGGTTCAGGGGAGAAACGTTTCCCTAGTTGGGAACCTCGATAATGATTAAACTTAAAAACGTCTTGGAGAATTCCGGCCATTGTGCTAGTATCAATTTTCAAGCACAACATCCCTAAACATTTATATCAAGATCTTTGAGGACATTATGAAACCTTTAAGGCTATTCATCCTAACTACTACTACAGCAGCTTCACTACTTACAGTGGTTTCAGGCTGCCGTCGGCAACCCACCCAAGTTTGGGACGATACAAAATCATGCGGACGCCATATGACAAGAGGCGTAAGAACTCTTGGCGGCAAACAAGGAGACTCACGTCAAGTGTACTCCAAAGATGAATTCGTTGGTTGGGATGAAGAACCCATCGCCATGAATAATTACCAAGAAAGCCAGTTCACAGCTATTCCGGAAGATAGAAATTCCGATGAAATCGCAATGGCGGAGTATGTAGCGCCTCAACCGCGTGAAACGCCCGGAGATCCGGGAAGTTCAATTCCCGGAATCGATGCATTCAGGGATCCTGCAACTATAGCGGGCTTGTCAGGTGTATTCCAGAACGTACATTTTGACTACAACAGCAACCTCATCAAGGGTCAGGAAAACCTGGATATTATCCACAATGTGGCGAATTATCTGAGGGCAAATCCCAATGTGTACATCTTTGTTGAAGGGCATACGGATGAGCGCGGAGCCGAAGCGTATAATCTAGCGTTAGGATCCCGCCGGAGCAATGCTGTACGCAATCTTTTAATCCAGGAAGGCGTTAACGCCGATAACATCTTCACGATTTCGTATGGAAAAGAACGTCCGTTGGTATTCGATTCTAACGAAGTGTCTTGGGGGCAAAACCGCAGGGCTGAATTCAAAATCTATCAACGTTAAATAGTAACCCATGCGTATCTCAAGACTTACAATCCTATCGGCCGGGCTGCTTATCGCAGCCTCGGCCGGTGCTGCGCCTCGCGGTTATTACCAGGACGCAAATAACGAAACGGCCATCCGTGAAATGCGCGATACCATCGAAGATGTCCGGCACACTGCCAACAATAATGAAACCGAATTGCGTGAAATTGATGAAAGGCTCAAAAACATGGAGACCATCATCGACACACTGCGCACGCAGATCGGTGAACAGATTCAAGGTTCAAAGGAGCTCTTAAAATCATCCTCTAAAGGTCTGGAAGCCAAAATCGGAGACCTCGAATTGACGACAAAAGGGCTTGTCTCCGATCTGCGTCAGATAAAGAATCATGCAAACGACACTTCAGGAACATTTGTCCAATATAAGCAAAAGTTGCTGGATCTGGAAAAAATCATTGAAGTGCAATCACAGAACATCGATAGCCTGCAAAGCGCGCTGAAATCGATGATGGAAGCTTTGCAAATCAAAGACAGCGGGGGAGCCGGTTCGAAGATTTATCGTGTAAAGCCGGGAGACACTCTTGACAAGATCGCATTGGCGAATCAGACGACCGTGAAAGCGCTTAAGGAGATCAATAATTTAAGTAATGACCGTATAATCGTAGGGCAAAAGCTGCAATTGCCATAATGAGTGCCTGAGGCATTTTATACGCGAAGGAAGCGAAGAGGTTTCTAATGTTCTCAGTATCAGGCCAGGCGGTACGGCTACTTTCAGTTGAAAGATTATGATCTTGCCTAAGGCTGAAAGCCTTTTGTATGAAAGCCTAGGCTCTGCGCCCCTTCAGGGCTTTGAGCCTAGGCTTTTATACGAAAGGCTTTCAGCCTTAGGCAAGGTAATATCTTCTAACTATAGGATTTGGCTATGAAAGGTGATTGTAATCTTCCTAAACAACAAGCGATCGGGATGTTCGATTCCGGCGTTGGCGGGCTCACCGTTTGGCAGAAGATTTCCGAAAAAATCCCCCATGAAAAGATTATCTATTTCGGTGACACGGCCCGTGTCCCATATGGAGGAAAAAGCAGCGAAACCATCTTGAGGTATACCCTTGAGAACTCTTTCTTCCTGATGGAACAAAACATCAAGATGCTTGTTCTGGCTTGTAACACAGCCGCGTCCTTTTCCTCCGAGAAGCTTAAACGCTTTTTTAATATCCCTATTGTGGATGTTATAGAATCGGGAGTTGAAAAAGTTATCAAAACAACCACAACTCAACGAATTGCAGTTCTAGGAACAAAAGGAACAATTGAGTCCAATATCTACAAAAATGAGATCCTCAAATATTTGCCCAAAGCTTCGATTATTTCCATTGCCTGTCCCCTTTTTGTACCCTTGGTCGAAGAACATTTTGTGAATCATCAAGCAACCCGATTAGTAGTGAGAGAATATCTAGCCCCCTTAAAAGGTCAGAGAATAGACACCTTACTGCTTGGATGCACACACTACCCTTTGCTTGCCCCATTAATTCAGGAGGAGATAGGCTCATCTATCGAAATTGTGGACTCGGCAACGAGCTGCGCTGAAAAAGTCATGGCGTTGCTCAAAAGCGAAAATATTGAAGAAATGAACAGAGGATTAAAACCTGAAACCCAATTTTATGTATCTGATGATCCTGCAAAATTTCAGCATTTTGCGGAACATTTTTTGGGACGACCTCTACAAAATGTAAAAAAAGCGTCGAGCGTATTGCATACGGATGTGCGCTGATGATCAAATACTTCTACTGTCTTATTCTTTTGTACCAGCCTCTGTACAGCCTGAACGAAGCAATCCCGATCACCTTCCAAGATTTAGCAAACGAAAACTATAATGGAAGGCAGGTGGCCATTAAAGGCTTTTTGTATAAGCAATCAGAAGATCATTGGATTTTAGCCTCTGAACCTGGTTTAAAGAGTTGTTGCGTGGGATCAAAGAACAAAATCAATACCCAGATCGTTATTTCTGGCAACTTGCCGAAGCAATCGCTTAGCAGTGCCGTTATTGTTGAAGGCGATTTGTCAATAAATCCGAACCGGGTGGATGTAGGGCGATATGAGATGTCGCGGGTACGGATTATTGAGAACAATGAGTTTCCGACTGTGGCGTTATTGGTGGGGTTAGCGGTAGTGTTAGCGGTTATTGTGGCAACAAAGGTATATCACAATCAAACTTAGCATACAGCGATATGTGCGGGAGACAACATAAATAGCCCCTGAGTCGTTGTCCTTAGTCCGGAGCGCCAGCGGAGGACGTCTGAAACGAGCCCATAGCGACCGAAGGGAGCTATGGGTAGTAAAAAATAAATCTGAGCTCGGAGCGCTAGCGGAGAGCGATTGATTTTTTAGACGAATCTTAAATCATTTGTAGGGCAAGTCGTGCTGATTTCTGTTATACTCCGGGAAGGAAAATATATGAATTGGAAAAAATCAATCGCTCTCCGCTAGCGCTCCGGACTAAAGACGATGACTCAGATCTCTTTGCTCTTTAAAAAACTATTCCTTATCAGTGCTATTCTTCACTGCACCGCAATTACAACTGGCGCCGCTGCAACCCTCTTTTGAATAGCATCCGCAATGTGACTCAGGTGTGCAACTGCAATTTTTGCAATGACAATTTTTTTTTACAGGTTCTTCCGCGGCAAGGTAAGATCCGGATAGAACTGCTAACCCTAAGCAAAGTGAAAAAAACAATTTCATAGAAATCTCCAAGTGTTTAAATTTGTGAATTATAGATAGAATGCCTAATTTGTCAAGAAGGTTATACCACGCGCGGTCCACAATGGCGAATTTCGACGATGCCAAAGCCCCGGGGTTGAACGATCGCAAGTCGGTTCATATTTCTAATATTGACCGACTTGCGATCGTTCAACCGCGGGAGCTTTCGCATCGTCCAAATTCACCATTCTGGACCGCGCGTGGTATAAGCTTTCCTCAATTTCAGGGAGAGCCTCAAGGGCCTCTCGCATGCGTTGCCACATGAGAAACTGTTCTTTTGTGATATCTGTGTCATCAATGGTCGATCGCCATTCGATGTTCGTGCGGCCATACATGAGGCGCCGTGATTCGTTGAAACGGCGAACCCATTGTGGCCAGGCACCGTTTTCATATGACTCGCAACACACACTGCCGCAACCACAGTTCATCGAAAACTCTACCTTGCATCCATACTCTAGCTCTGCCCACTGCGAACCTGCCTGCCACATATAGCTGCCAAGGGCAGTGTTCTCCATCCAGTCGACTATACCGTCCATGACGGAGAGCTTCACCACAGTTTGCGGCGCTCGGGGATCGCGCCCCGCAAAGGGAATATATCGCATGCCGAGATCGTCCTGTTCGACGGAAAGGATCCCGGCAAAGAGTACGAGATCGGACGTTAGGGGTACGCATCCGTCCACACTCATCGCTTCGAGCATGCCGTTGAAATTAACAGCAGGAAAATATTTTGCGAGAATCGGGATGTCAGTCTCTTCAGCAGGCCTTTCCCATGCACGATTTTTGGTTTCCACACACATACACTGCCACCTTATCCAAGTTTTTGAAAAATATGGATCCTAGTGCACAACATCGTTAAAGTCAATGTAGCTTTTCGAGGCAACGAAACTTCAATTTTCATTGCAAAATCTCCCTATTTCCCTTATTTTTGTTATACAAATCACTTAATCAAAAGCACACATTATGCATAATTATCTTTTCACTTCTGAATCTGTTGCCATTGGCCATCCCGATAAGGTCGCTGATCAGATCTCCGACGCCGTCCTCGATGCTTGCCTGAGAGTCGATCCGCATTCTCGCGTAGCATGCGAAACCTTAGTTTGTACAGGACTCGTTGTTCTCGCAGGAGAAATCACCACAAAAGCAACCCTGAATTATCAAGAGATAGTTCGTCAAACGATTCAAGAGATCGGATACAACGATCCTGCCATCGGATTCGACTACCGTTCCTGCGGAATCCTAGTTTCAATCAATAAACAATCTCCTGATATTGCACTCGGAGTTGATGAAGATGCTGTCAATTCAAAAGAACTTGGGGCCGGCGACCAGGGATTGATGTTCGGATATGCTTGCGATGAGACACCTGAGCTCATGCCTTTACCGATTATGTTGGCTCACCGTATTGTGCGCGAACTTCACAAAGAACGAGTTTCGGGTAAGCTTCCCTATTTGCGACCTGATGCCAAAACACAGGTTACAATTGAATATGGGCAGGATAATGTTCCTGTTCGAGTGCATACAGTCGTAGTGTCCACGCAGCATACCGAAGAGGTAAGCCAGGAAACAATCCATCGCGATATGAAAGCATTAGTAAAGCGGTTAGCTCCAAAAGAGCTCATTGATGAAAACACCCTCTTTTATATTAACCCTACAGGGCGTTTTGTGATTGGAGGCCCCGCGGGTGATTGTGGGTTGACAGGACGTAAAATCATTGTAGATACCTATGGTGGGATGGGACGTCATGGAGGCGGAGCTTTCTCAGGGAAAGATCCGACCAAGGTGGATCGTTCCGCAGCCTATGCAGCTCGATATATTGCGAAAAATATTGTGGCTGCCAAATTTGCGAAGCGATGTGAAGTACAAGTTTCGTATGCGATAGGATTAGCGAAGCCCATCTCAATCAAGGTAGACACTTTTGGGACAGGTACAATTGGCGATGATGTGTTAGAGCAGGCGATTTTCCGAGTTTTCGATTTAACACCAAAAGGGATTCTGGAAATGTTGAATCTTCGAAGGCCGATTTATTCGAGTACCGCCTTTGGAGGTCATTTTGGAAGGTTGGAGAAAGATTTTACGTGGGAAAAGACAGATCGCGTAAAGCAATTGCAAGAGGCTGTGAAGTGCGAGGCTTGTTCCTGACAAATTGAGTGGAATATTTTTCCAACTTAAGCTACCATCCTCACTTTTTAAACAGGAGATATTAACTATGTCTAGTCCCGAAATTGCAACATCATTCACTATTGAAATTTCAAATCCAGAAAGTAAATCATGCTGTGCTCCTTCACCAGCGGCAAATAGTAGCGTAAAATTGATTGAAACCATTTGCAGAATCGCCATCGGAGTGTTCGCATATGTAACCGTTCCAAATTTGTTCATTGTTTCCTTAAGCGTTGGCGCCGCTGCCGGAGCCGCTTACACTTTTTATGAAAAACGCCGTGGCAACGATTTGAACAACGCCCGACCAGGCTGCGCCCAAGGGTTCGTGGAATACCTTTCCGGTACAAAATTCCCTGATGAATTAATCGCAGTAGTGACAGCTATTTTCATTGCGGAGCATGTCCAACACAATCCTGACTTTTACGTTCCCTTCTGCGGAGTCTGGCTAGGATTTGCGGCCGGAAAAAATGCCATTAACGCATTGGGACAATCGCACAGCCAAAGCCTCCATCCCACCCCGCTGGTGATGGCACGATAGTTTCCATCGTTCTTGATTGGGCATGCAAGAGATTGCATGCCTTCCGTATCATCTCTTCATTTTCCTGCTTTAAGATGCTGCAGGTCAAATACCATACTTCACCTTTCTCTGACAATAGAGTGAATGCCTTTTGTAATAATGCGATTTGCGTTGATTTCAATGCAGATATACTTTCCTTGGAAAGCCTCCATCGGGCCTCCGGCCGTTTATTCAAAACACCGGTATTGCTGCAAGGCACATCGAGAATGATCAAATCAAAAGGACCGTGTCCAGGATAGTTTTCTCCTGGGCCGCAGCTGACATCCACTTGCAAACCATACTTATCTATATTTTGCTGAAGGAGTGCTAACTTCTGTGGATTTACATCATTAGCGTATAGCCTAGCTTTTGGATATAGGTCGTGTGCTAATAACAGCTTTCCTCCTGGAGCGGAGCAAAGATCCAATATTGTCTCTGGTTGTGAAGACCCTAGGGAAAGTTTTTCGATCAAAGCGATGGGAGTCACATTTTGAATGTAATAATCGGAAGATGCAGCTATTTTAGAGATGGCTGAGGAATCGATTACTTCTGCAACAGAAAGATGAGACCCTTCGATTTTTTTGATTGCAAAAGCAAATTCGTTATTGCGATTAGGATCTCTCACCCTCAACATCGTTGGAGATGATCGATTTTCCGCTTCCATAATTGAAATGGATTTTTCGAGGCCATAATCGTGTATGAGTTTCTCAACAAAAAATTGAGGGTATGAGTAACGAATGCTCAACTCTTTAGGTGATTTACCTTCCGGAAGAGGCATAATCCTAGAAACGGCAGTTGAAGACGATAAATTGCGCAGCAAGGCATTTAGAAAAGAAGAAAACACAGAATGAAAATGCTGTTTGGCAATCGCCACAGTCTCATTCACAACGGCATAGGATGGAATGCGCTCTAAGAAGAACATTTGGTAGACAGCCGTACGCAACAGGGCTTTTTCTTTCAATTTAAGCGAAAGTTTTTTCTTCTGCGAGGCTTCGGCAGCCAAATAATCGAGTGACAAAGCCATCCGAATAGTGCCATAGGCAATTTCCTGCGCTAGATGAAAATCAGCTGAGGAAGGAGATTCTGAGTTACGCCACGATTCAAGAAAATTGGACGCAAATTGCTCTTCCTTAAGGGTTGCAAAGACTGCAAGGAACGCCGCTTCCCTTGGAGAATGACTCTTTGATTTAGTTATCAAGGTTTTTCCATCGATAGCCATTGACGGACTACCCACTCTTGGAACCAGGTATGCATTTTGCTAGAAGCTTCTTCGAACAAAGGGCCCTCTTGCTTCTCAAGCCACTGGCATAGATCCTCAATAGAGATGCCCTTTTTGAAGTGTTCCAGCAGATGGAATTCTCCGGCAGTTGTTTCCACCCATGTGACAATATTACTTTGGGTCCTATAGAGAATGAAATACTTCTCCTCTTTAGGAAGAGGAGGGAAATCGTGGTCGATCCAATATTCCGGATCCTGTTTCAGAAATTCCTTTCGAAATGCAAATATATCGTAGCCTGTATGGAAAAACTCGATGCTGGGCTGCAAATAGAGTTTAATAGGTAGCAGGCTGGACATATCACCGGGAACGGGGATTTCTTCTAACTTTAAAGGTTTTAATCCTTTGGTTAGAAAGCTCCGATTGTAAGACCAATCGACATGGGCGGCATCGAAAACCAACTGTTTGTCGGAAGCTTGATAATTGGTGTGGATCCACTCCGGCAAACGATGACCCAAAGTATTCAAAGACCAACTATCCGGAGGATTCTGGTCTAAATAAGGGATTCCGAGCGATTGGTTAAAGTCATGATATCCAAACAAACGCGTCAATAAGGGAAATGTGTCATGCAACGTATTGAGCAATCGCCACCAATACTGTTGGTTATAAATCTGTATTCTTTGTGCAGGGCGGAGTGTAGGACTGGGTTTAATGAAGTCCCAAGCTTCCTCTTCCATTGCGACGCCTGATGGGGATATCGGATTCATGCGGCTATCTTCATCAATCGGTCGTGTGATGATGCTTGCAAACCACTTTTGCGATTTCTTCAGCTTGTGCGGAACAGCAGAATCGAACCCCATTAGGCGACCCCCTGCGGTACTAAAAGTTTTTTGGGCTGTTTGATCGTTTTATTATGAATCTCTTGTTGGAATTTCTTTGCTTTAAGGGCTTCATCCCATGTTTGTTGAAAACTGATAAAATTATCATCCCATTCTAACAGAGTGGAGACTCCGCGTGTCTTGGGATATACTTCAGCATAGATTTTCCAAACTTCATCCCGGACGTGGTTATCATGAGTGTCGAGTACATAATCGCCATAATCGCTGTGGCCTGCGAGATGGATCTGAAGAACTCTTTCAAAGGGGAGGTGGCGATAATATTCTTTGGGCTCGAAGCCATGGTTGCGGCTGGACACATAAATGTTATTCACATCCAGCATCATGTATATATCGGCTTTTTCGACTACGGAGGCATAAAATTCCCATTCCGTCATTTCATCGGCTTGATAGGCGACGTATGAGGAAAGGTTTTCTAAAGCAAATGGCAGTTCAAGGAAATCTTGCACGATGCGGGCTCGCTCGGCGACATACTTGATCACCTCTTTGGTGTAGGGAAGGGGCAGCAGATCGTGATAATGAGCGCCGGGAAGATGCCCCCAGCAAAGGTGATCCGAAACCCATGGTGTTTTGGTTTTTTTTGCGAGGACTTTCAGCTTTTTGAGGTATTCCCAATCCAATTCGGCAGGGCTACCAATGGCCAGTGAGACCCCGTGCATGACGACGGGATACATTTCCATGATTCTTTCCAAATTTTCGATGGGTTTGCCTCCATCGACGAGAAAATTTTCACTGATGATCTCAAACCAATCGATGTCGGGCTTGTCGCGGAAAATATCATCGTAGTGAGGAATGCGAAGTCCTATGCCGATGCCTAGGTTGGGGATGTGATATGGCTTCATAGGTATATACCGATGGTAAGCATGAATTAAGCGCTAGCTTACTAAAATAATCCTTTGAAATCAAGAAAGATTCCGTGGCAGGAGAAGTGCATTGTTTTCAACCCAAAGTCCTCTGTATTTCTTCAAAAGGTACCAACGGAGCCTCTTCACTAATTCCTTCACAGCTTTCAGCCGCCAAGGCCCAACTCTCTCTTGAATTAAGATTCTCCTTCCACCAAGGGAAAGTTCGGCATTGGGAAGGTCTCACAGGATAAATTTGACATTTGTTTTCTTTTAGAAAAATGCAATCGTGATTTTGCGATTTTTTTTCGATCAAGGCGAAACGATTGTCCTTTTGGCGGATATAGGTGCGCTTAAATTGTTCGATTGTGATTTGGAGATGCTGCGCAATCAGGGCCATTTCTTCGTCAGTGACCCACACATAGCCTGGAGCTCCTGTGCAGCATTGGCCACAGCCCGTGCATTTGAACTTTAGTCCTTGCACATACCAAGGATTGAACCTAGAATCGGTCATTATTCCATATTGAGTAAAGTTCCCGGGGCTGTGCCCCGGGAATGGGTATTTAATCTGAACTTTTATTTACTGAGAATATTTTTTCCATTCAGATCTGGCTCGACTTACTACGACGTCATCCCAAACGGCTTTGATTAAAGAAACTGACAGCCACAACAACATGCCAGTACCAAAATATAAATGGGCACCTGTCAGATGAACTACCGCGCAAGAAAGTAGCACACAACCGCATCTATTTGCAATGAAAGCTAAATCTTGGTTTTTGTCTCCCCTGAAAAAAGCGTCCCTCTTGAATATACTTTTTTCGCTATCTGCCAGATCTTTAACAATCGCAGTTGTTGCGCAAAATAGCGCTGCGTGAAATGGACTAACGACAGTAAACACACGACCGATCATAAATCCAAATACTGCATTTACAGTAGCGTTGGTTGCTACTTTTACGGCTGGATTCTTTATAAAATTCGTACAAGCTTCAGTAAAAGACGACATGATAAAAACCTTGGTTAAATTATTAAAAAAGATTAATTTATCATCTGGTTCATTATTTGTCAATAGTAAGAAGTATTCTATGCTATTATTAAATCATTCCCATGGAATGAAATTACACTCATCGATGGCATTAATAATGAAGTTCATCTTGTTGGACGTGTGAAAGTCTATGATTGCATTCATGCGATTAAGTTGACTCCTATCTCAGTAGGGCAAATTGCGAAGAAGGTGAAGTGAACGCGAAGGAGTAGTACATAGCCACAGCAGTAGGACGGTAGGGACTAAAGGGACCTTAGGGACAACAGGGACAGTGACGAATAAAGCATTGTCCCTGTCCCTGTTGTCCCTAAGGTCCCTTTAGTCCCTACCGTCCTACTGCTGTGGCTATGTACTACTCCTTTGCGTTCTCTTCGCCTTCTTCGCGATTCTTCGCGGTCCTTGTTGTGGCAAACGTCCCAGGCGTCTCTAATCCCTCAATCGTTTCAGTCGGAAACGTCGTCAATGCTGCCCTCTGCAACTGCTGCCAATATCCACGGTCCAACCAACCATGCGATCCCTCAAAATAATAATACCAGGAACAGATCCCCCAAATCGGCAGCAAAATATAGGTCCATTTCAACCAACGGGGCACAGGCGCGTCCTTCGACACAATTCCGGGATCCCCATAATATTCTAAATGTTCATCAGGATTTTCGTTGCTCATCATGTCCCTCATCACCTTGCATCATTTGAAATTTAGGCCCCTCATCCATATCCAGCCGCCCTTTTCCCCACAGATATAAAAAAAGAAGAAAAGCGCTTCCCACCAACGCAATCGTCAGTGAATAGTGCAACACACTGCCGTAGACTCCGCCTCCATCCACAAATCCACTCACGGCCGCACCTTCTTCTTACCTTCGATGATTTCTTTGGTCTGGATCGGATCCAACCCCAGCCACCATGCCTGTGTCGGAGGAGTAATGCGCGTCCCATACGTCATTAAATATTGGAATACCGCTTCAAATTTGTAATTGGGTATTCCTGTCGTAGCTTTCGATGTTCCACGTGGGTCGTAATCAAAAAAGTGCTGGAATGCCGGCATGATCGACCCCTTGCTTGCTGTTTTCGGAGACCAGAAATGCGCTTTATGCCAATCACGGCTCGGACGTTTAATTCCTGTGCGCGATAAATCAGGTCCGATGCGTCGAGTTCCGGGAAATGTAACATATTGGTAAATGTATTCGTTGGCTGATGATGGGGGTGCCGGAAAGGAATCGGAACCGTTTAATACTACGTCTTGTACCAAAGTGCGCGTTTGAAATGTATGGCAATACCAACAGCCCTCTTCAGCAACAATACGCTCTCCAAGATGGATCAACTCCTTTCGGGAACGGAATCCCATGGGATGGCTTCTGAGCTCGGCAAGATCCTGGATCTTTTTTCCATTAGGATCCAATTTCCACCCTTCTTGTTCAGCGAATTTAAAGTGGCTGATACGATATTCTCTTGGGTTATTGACGTAAATAACACCTGTGTCCTTATGCCAAGGCTGTTGTGTCTTTTCATCGATGATGGTAAAATCTTTGTCTACCCAA
>Ga0206822_1139_pt2 | contig 13248 bp, 13 predicted proteins | sample Alteio_BWOrgCont_83_FD_152913 | JGI IMG/M metagenome (GOLD analysis project Ga0206822, IMG submission 152913) | Enriched cells from forest soil in Barre Woods Harvard Forest LTER site, Petersham, Massachusetts, United States -... | ecosystem: Environmental > Terrestrial > Soil > Temperate forest >... | reverse complement strand
TTTCAATTGTGATGATTATTTATTGTCTTGAATTGGTAAAAACACAAAAAATCCCTGATCATGAAAAGAAGTCCAAGATATGAAACGATTCAAAGAAGTTTAATTTTCAAATTACCTGAAGGTTGTATACCAAAAAGTGTTATAGTTGGCGACATCCTTGATCGCGATAATGATTATGTTAAATCATCAACTGCGAATTCACCCAACTTTTTAGAAGTAGTGTTTGTTCGAACAATAAGTGGTAGAATCATAGAAGATATTTCCTCGAATATAACTAAGGAACAATTATTACGTTATTATGATGATAAAACTAGCGATGATGAGAATGAGTTAATAAAACAGTTTATAAGGACTGCTACACTACATAACTTAGATAATGTTTCATCTGGAATATGGAAATCAGTAATTTGTTTTTTTATTGGTAGATATAAAGGATTCATCAATACTTTTGTCAAAAGGAAGCTATTTTAAAAAGATATTAGAGTCATCGAATGCTATTAATATTATGTTGTTCCTGACTAGGAATTCTTGGTGCTTGCATTTGGATTTCTTAGATCAAATAATTGTTTTAAAAGATTTCAATCTTATAGAAATCATAGAACCTGAAATACAAAGTTCAGAAGATCTTACTCTGACATGGGAAAAGTTCCGAAGATCTCATATTTTATTAGAAGATAAATACCCTTGCTTATTAAAGCAATATCCTTGCTTATTAAAATTATGGCCTTCCTCTTTAATTGAAATATTTGATTCGCCGGATGCTCAAGAAACATTAACATTATTAGGCAGTTCTCCGAATGTGTTAAAATATCCTAAGAGCCTTGATATAATTTCTCAGAATTTTCGTCTGTGTGTGGATGTATTGGAACCCTTTGATGTGAATCCTGAATTGTTGAAGTATTCTGAAATTGTAGGTAAAATAGCCAGTGTAGATTTTCCTTTTTACATATGGGTTTTTTTAGATAGCCATATTATTCTACTAGATCAATTGTCCATACTATTAATAAATCATTCACAGCTCTTAGACGAAATTTTTAAGCGCTTTTCTGAAGAGGAGAATATATTAAATCTATTAGTGTTGAATCCTGCATTACTTAAGTATCCGAATGTCTTAAGCGGAATATTAAATTTACAATCTCCTTTTGAGACATTAATGATTTTAAGTAACTATTCTAATTTATGTCAGAGATTATTCAAATTAGATTTCAATCACTTAAAGGAAATATTTATTTTAGAGGATTTGTTCTATTGGTTAGGCGCTTTAGATAAGTATTATTTAAAATTGCCGAAGGATAATTACAATATCTTCAGCGATTTCAATAATTTGCTTTCTATCCCAGTTAAGCTATTGGATGTTTTCTGCGAATATCCTCGAGCATTTAATCACTTATTGATGCTAAAACCTGAGTTTTTACAAAAAATAATGCAGTATGCACCTAATTTTTTAATGGAAATGAGCAAAAAATTAGAAGTTCTTAATACGTACTCTGATTGTTTATCGGATTTAAAGCCTGAGCTGTTAAGAGATTTTGTTCTTTATTATAGTCCTGATGCAATAGATAAAAAGTTGTTGGAGTTGTTGGATTCAAAAAGGCCTGATCTAGAGAATACGCTTAATAATTAGGTTCGTTGCCTGGCTTCCATTTAATATTGCAGCCAATACTCGGTTTTTGATTATTAGGATCAGGTTGTTTATTCGACAAAAGGGCATCTAAAGCATTTTTTAAGGAATCACCTGTTAGAGGAAGACCATTACCTGGGCGGCTGTCATCAAATTGGCCACGGTAAACCAATTTTTTATTCGAATCAAAAAGATAAAATTCTGGAGTGCAAGCGGCATGATAAGCCTTTGCAACTGTTTGATCTTCATCAAAAAGGTAGGGAAAAGGAAAGCCATGTTTTTTTACTTCTTCTATCATCATAATAGTGTTATCTTCTGGATATTGATTGGTGTCATTGCTGCTTATTGCAAAAACAGCAATGCCTTTACCTTGATAGAGGCTACAAAGCTCACTGAGTTTAGGATGAAGATGTTTTACATAAGGACAGTGATTGCAAATAAACATTACTAAGTAGCCCTTTGAATCTTTATAGTCATCAAAATTGACGTATTTACCCGTGAAAGGTTCTGATAAATTAAAGGAAGGAGCTTTAGTCCCCAAGGGCAGCATGGTAGAATTCACTGTAGCCATAATATTTTGTATTTAAAATTGAATACCTCCAAACTAAAAGAGAAAAATATGAAAATCAATCATTGATTGCGATTGCGAGTTCTTTCTTCAAATATTTATTATAATAAGTAGAGAAAACTGATTTTGCGATGGGTCCTGATGTAGATCCTCCCCAGAGCGATCGATCATCTCCCTCAATTAAAATAAAAATTGCGATTTGCGGATCTTCAATGGGTGCAAAACCCAGAAAGCTAGGAACAGTCACATATTTTCCACTTAAGCTTGCCTGTCCGGTCCCTGTCTTTGCAGCGATTGTTAAACCCGGAACTTTTGCGCGTTTCCCGCTTCCTTGTTCGACGCATAAGCGCATCCCATTAATGATATTCTGATAGGCCAAATCACTGATATCAATCGGCTGACTCTTAGGATGATTGCCTGTATGCGAGGCATCATGGAGTAAACTCGGTTGAATCCTCGTTTCCTTACGGGCTAAAGCCGCACCAAAACAAGCCATTTGAAGGGGAGTTACAGAAAGAAAGCCTTGTCCAATGGCCATATTAGCTGAATCGCCTCCTCGCCAAGATTCTCCTAGTTTATTCATTTTCCAAGTAGAATCCGCAACCACCATTTTTTTTGCCTCAAAGGGAAGTTCAATGCCGGTAGGCTCATCAAGACCAAAATTTCTTGCTTCCTGAGCAATTTTTTCAGGTCCCATTTTAATAGCAAGTGGATAAAAATAAACATTACTACTCGATTGAATTGCCTTTTGCAGATCGATAGCCCCAAGAGAAACATTCTCATGTTCTGGAAAAACTCTGTTTCCCACAAGAAACCCACTTCCACAAGCAATGAATTCTTCAGGATCAAAAACACCATGCTTCAGCCCACAAATAGCAGTGATCAATTTGAAAGCGGATGCCGGCGGGTAAAGTCCCTGCGTCGCACGATCGATCCAGGCCTTTCGTTCGTTGATTTTATTAAAAACAGTTGTTGGAATGTAAGGGGAAAGTTCATTGAGATCATAGGTAGGACTACTGGCCAAAGCTAAGATTTCTCCAGTTTTAATTTCTATAGCTATGATAGCTCCTCGTTTCCCTTCAAGGCCTTGTTCAGCAGCCTGCTGAATGTCCACATCGATACTCGTAATTAAAGAATTTCCTTTTCGTGGCATCACTTTCTCAATGCATTGGTACCGAAAACCGGCAGGATCAACAAGCAAAATTTCCCCTCCACTAATACCTTGCAGATGATCATTGAAACTTAATTCTAGACCACGTTTACCAATTTTACCTTTATAACTAAAAGTCGTTAAATGCATGCCTGGAATGTCGCTTTGCATCATCTCTTCTGTATTACCAATATAACCCAGAAGATGAGCAGCAAGCGAGCCATAGGGATAGTAGCGAGCACTATCGACGATGATTTGGATAGGGGATTCTACGGGAAGCTTTTCTGTGAGCAGCGCATACTCCTGCGGGCTCAAATCTTTTATCAAAGTCATTGGGAGAAGGAGGCGTTTTCGGAAATGTTTTCCAACTTCTTTCATATCTATCTTTTCATTTCTACCAAGAATGGCATTGATAGGATCGATGTAACGTTGAAGAACTTGCGCACGTGCTTGATCCATAAGACGATCTCCATTGACTTTAAGACCTGTTTCACGAAGTGTCCGGACTAAGTTGAAGTATTCTTTTCTAAATTCAGCTTTTAGTTCAGTTAAAAATATCGCAGCAGTAAAAATGGGTCGATTGCCTACAAGAAGAATGCCATTTCGGTCGTAAATTTCCCCTCTAGGTGCTGGTTGAAGAATCCGCCTCAAACTTTGCCGTTCTTCCTGTTCTTGATATTCTTCTGTTTTGAAAAGCTGTCTCCAGGACAGACCTACTAGCAGAATAAAACACACAGTGCCAAGAAACCAAAAAAAGTGAAAAAGTCTTGGATGCTCAAAATGGTGGACTTCTACAGTCTTTTTCATAAATTTTTATCCCGAACGAAACTGAGATTTAAAAGCAAAACAATTCAGTAATGAATACTGTAATGATAAAAACCAACGTGTAATAAACAAGAGCAATATTTGGGAAAAAAACAGATTAAGGAGTATACTTGCCCAAAAATAGAAATTGGAATAATTGCTTGAATTGATAAAAACACTCATGAGTGAAAAGGTAATCGCATTTGCTGATTGAAGAAGGAGCATGTTGTGCAAATCAGAATGGCTTTTAAAACGTTGGTATATCCAGAAATAGACAGTATAGACTAAAGAAAAAAGAACAGTCGACGTTCCAAATGGAAATAATGCAGAGGCATCTAAAATGCAACTCGTTATAATTACCGAAAGTAGACCTGTTGAGTAGGGCACCAACAAGATAGGAATAAATAAAAAAAGAGCATTAATATATATATTAATTGTCAATGCCCCAAGCCCATTATTGATCAGTTGCATCACAAAAATTAAGATACAGTTTCCCAAAAGTAGACTCAACCATTTAGGGTTTTTGATCATCGTGTGCGAAACTGAGGTTTAAGGGTAAAAGAATAGCGACTTCTTGAACCGAATGGAGATTTGGATCTATGGAGACTTTGCCACGGTTAAATATACCATCTGTTCCAGGAAGTACCTCTGTAAGTGTCCCTATTGCCAATCCATCAGGAAAAGTGCCTCCTAACCGAGAAGAAACTAATTGCAGCGGATTGTCTTTCGAAGCCTCAATATCTGTGGGTATATTATAACTTTCTCCTATCGGTGAAGAAAATGGAGGATTGGCGATTCCTTTGTAAGTTATTGGACGATCGTCATTCATAAATTTTGCTGTAACTCGAAAAGTAGGGCTACTGACAAGTTCCACTATAGAGGTATGAGGAAAAGTTTCCTTAATACGTCCAGCAACGCCTTTATTGTAAATAACTGCGGCTCCTCTTATAATTCCTTCCTGATAACCTTTTTGAATAATTATTTGATGCGACCAACTGCTTAAATCTCTTCGAATGACACGCGCTAATACACATTGATATTCTGGCGTTTTGGTTAAATTTAAATGGTTTTCTAATCGCGCAATTTCATTTTTAAGCGATGCATTTTCACAGATCGTGAGTTCATAAGAGGAATTTAATCGAGCAAGATCTCTTATAGCTTCTATCAATTCAACTTTCGAGTGATTTTTTAGTATCCAATATTTTTGTAAGTCATTAATTTTTGTAGAAGCAGTCCATACTGGCGCTTGTAACTCATAAAGACCAATTTGAACCCATGATTTGACTAGAGTAGGGAGCAAATACCAAGCCAATAAAAAGCCTATAAGTATTATCCAAGGCTTTAATGGCCAAGATTTTTGCGAGCTCACTGCAAAAAAAATTGAAAGTTAACGACCTTCGCTTAGCCACAAAGAGAGATTTTCAAGTACCTTTCCTGTTCCATTAGCTACAGCATAAAGTGGATTCTCCGCTACGAATACAGGAACCCCTGTCGCATGGCTAATGCGTGTATTGAGTTCCCTTATTAGAGAGCCGCCTCCTGCTAAAACCGCACCTCGATCGACTAGGTCGGCAGAAAGTTCAGGTGGGCACCGCTCAAATGCAGCTCGCACACTCTCAACGATTGCATTGAAAGATTCGTCTAAAGCTTCACGAATTTCTTGAGAAGAGATAGTTATTGTTTTGGGAAGTCCAGCAACAGCGTCACGGCCTCGAACGTCCATCGAAAGTTCTTTTTCTAGAGGGAAGGCAGATCCAATTTTTATTTTGATTTCTTCAGCTGTCCGCTCTCCTATTAGAAGATTATAAGCGCGCTTCATATAATTGATAATTGAAGCGTCCATTTGATCCCCTCCTACACGAATACTTTTCGAGTAGACAACCCCTGCCAAAGAGATAATAGCAATTTCAGTGGTACCGCCACCGATATCAACAATCATATTTGCAGCAGGTTCTTCAATAGGAAGACCGACTCCAATTGCTGCTGCCATGGGTTCTTGTATGAGAAGCACTTCGCGAGCGCCTGCATGAATTGCAGATTCTTTAACCGCACGCCTTTCCACTTCTGTAATTCCTGAAGGTACCGCAATGACCACTCGCGGAGGAACAAGTTTTGGGTTTTTTGAAACCTTACCAATAAAATAACGCAGCATGGCTTCTGTAATTTCGAAATCTGCAATCACTCCATCCTTCATAGGCCGTATTGCCGTGATATTGCCAGGAGTTCTTCCCAGCATCTTTTTCGCTTCAAGGCCTACAGCTCGAACTTTTTTTGAATTGTTATAGATAGCAACTACACTAGGTTCATTTAGCGTAACGCCTTTATCTTTGACAAATACTAAAGTATTTGCAGTTCCAAGGTCTATTCCAATATCATTCGATAAGAATCCAAAAATTTCAAAAATATTCCGTTTTTTGCTCATAATTTCATTATCCCAATTAATAATAGAATCTTAGACAAATACGAAAAATGTCAAAGTTTAAATTCAAAATTATTTATTTAAGTTGATATTATTTGTAAAAATCATATCAACCTAGTATTGCTTAGGAAGGCATTTTTGAGGGATCAAAGTCAGCTACATTCTTAGCGACATTCCAAACGTAGCCATTCGCATCAGTCATAGTGCACATTTTGTCTCCCCAAAACATAACTTCAGGCTCTTGGATAATTGTAAATCCCTGTTCTTTTGCTTTTTTTACAGTTCCTTCCACATCATCATTATAAAGATAAATAGAAACAGGTGATACAATGCCAGAGGCTTTAGGTGATTTGGGCTTTTTTCCCACGCAACATTCTGAATCGGACTTGTTAGTAGGATCCCAAATATGGAGCCCAAAATCTTTGTACGTTAATTTAGCCCAGCAGATGGCGCCTGTCTGATCGTTCATGGTTTCATGCACTGTAAAACCAAAGACTTTAGTATAAGCATCAATAGCTTTCTGTGCATTATCCACGGTGATGCAGGGAGTTCCCCAAGTATAGCCTTCCTGCTTGGTAGGACGGTTTTCATTTGATTTATTTTTCTGTTCAGCCATAATTTTTCTGTAATAGTTAATGATTGTAGATTTGTTTAAAAGATTGAAGCACACAGATTAGATGAAGTCAATCCGGTATTAAAAGGTACTAAAGAAAAGGCTTTCAATATAAAGAAAAAACGAGTATATCACTGTATAGATAATAGGGGGAAATTTAAAAGAGAATTGAGAGAATAAAAATTTTATATGAGATTGCCCGTAGGCATAGCTAATTTTAAAACACTAATCAAAGGCAATTATCTATTTGTTGATAAAAGCCTATTTATCAAAGATGTGATGGACGATGGCGCAGGGGTTATTCTAATTATTCGGCCAAGACGTTTTGGTAAGACATTGAATTTATCAATGTTGGATTATTTTCTGAAGCAGAATCATTATAAAGATGATGAAAATGAAAATTTATTTGCGAATTTAAATATTTCAAAGGAAATCGAATTCTGCACCCAGCATCAAGGTCAATACCCTGTTATTTTTATTACTTTCAAAGACGTGAAGTACTCTAATTTTACCGATGCTTATGGAAAGATTGTACTGCTCATGAGTGAATTATATGAAAAACATAGATATTTACTTGAAGGTAATATTTTATCAGAAAGTGAAAAGACTGTATTTAAGGCTTTGTTAGATCAAAAAGCTGACTTATTAAATACGACTACGGCACTTAAAAAGTTATCAGAGTATGTAGCAAGGAAATTTCATAAACCCATTATTCTGTTAATAGACGAATACGATACTCCAATGCATGAAGCGTATATGGGAAATTTTTATCAGGAAATGATGCAGTTAATGCGAAGTATTTTAGGTGAAGCACTTAAAGATAATTCTGCTATATCTAAAGGGGTACTCACTGGCATTACACGAATTGCGCAAGAAAGTTTGTTTTCTGGGCTCAACAATATTTCTATTTATACATTACTCAAAGAAAAATATGGACAGTATTTTGGATTTACAGAGGAAGAAGTACTAAAGTTAATCACTGAAAGTAAAAAAGAGGTTTCGATGTCCTCTGTCACAGAATGGTATAATGGCTATCAAGTAGGGAAATATACATTGTATAATCCATGGTCGATAATCAAATGCTTGGATAGTAATGGACAGTTAGACTTCTATTGGATTAATACTTCCAGTAATGCATTAATAGGAAAGTTATTGGGTAATGCAAAATCTACTGTGAAACAACAATTTGAAGAATTACTTCAAGGCAATACCATTGAACAATCTATATCGGAAAATTTAGTATTTTTAGATATTGAAGTACGTGAAGAGGCTTTATGGAGCTTGTTGCTCTATGCTGGATATCTTAAGGTATTATCGACAGAATTGCGAGGTTATGAGTTTTTTGCTCGAATGGCCATACCCAATAAAGAAGTGGGTTCTGTTTATTATCAAATAGTTACAGGCTGGTTTAGTGCGGCAATCAGCATGGATTCTTATCACAGGTTTATCCAAAGTTTAGCAGATGGGCAAATAGATAAATTTAAAGAATACCTAGAAGCTTATATTCTGCAAACAGGGAGTTACTTTGATTTTAATAGCAATACGGCAGAAGACGTGTTTCATGCGTTTATTTTAGGTTTGGTAGTTGGCTTAAGAGAATACTATATTATTCAATCAAATCGAGAATCTGGCTTAGGCCGTTTCGATGTGATCTTTATTCCTAAAGATAAATATAAGCAAAAAAAGGGGATATTATTAGAATTTAAAACAAGCGCTACTGCAGATTTGTTGTTAGATAAGGCACAAGAAGCTTTAGAACAGATTAAGAATAAGAAGTACATAGAAACATTTGAGCAGCACCATGTTGCGTCAGTTTCGGCGATAGGTTTGGCTTTCTGTGGCAAGCAAATGGAATTGGTGTATGAGAACATCAATATTCTAAAGTAAATGTAAATTTCCAAAATAATGTTGATAAGATTCTAGTAATTCGATTAGCCTAGATAAAATATGAAAAAGTCTATCGTTCCTCCATTATTAGAAGAAGCTTTTAAAAAAGCGGTTCAAGCTCGAAAACATGCTCACGCAATATATTCGAACTTTCATGTAGGTGCTGCCATTAAAGTCCTTGATTCCGATAAAATTTTTAGTGGTTGTAATGTGGAAAATGCTAGTTTTGGTGCTACAATTTGTGCCGAACGCGTAGCAGTATTTTCTGCAATTGCTGCGAAAGGGGTGGTTCCTTTTGAATATATGGTACTTGTTACTGATACGGATCCTCTTTCTGTGCCTTGCGGACTTTGTTTACAAGTCATTGCTGAATTTACTAATCCAGAATTTCCTATTTATTTAGGGAATTTGACCGGCGTGAAAGAAAAAGTGATGTTAGGCGATTTACTTCCTCGCAGTTTTACTTCTTTTAGTTAATAAATGTTATTTTAAAAAATAATTATTATAGTATGAGCGAAAATGAAAAGCGTCCTCCAGGATGTGAGAATTGTAAGAAACCTTGCGTCATCCATTTGACACAAATTATCAATGCTGAGGTTAAAAAAGCGGATATGTGTGAAACTTGTCCTCATGCTAAACAATTTCAAGACCCTTTGCAATTCGGTCTTATGGAAAAGCTTCTAGGAATTGCTATGCAGCAAGGTCTTCCTAAGCCAGGCAATGATCTCGTTTGTGATCATTGTGGTTATTCAGAAGCTGAATTTCATAAAACAGGACGTTTGGGTTGTTCTGCTTGCTATGATGTTTTCGTTACCCCAAAAATGGAAATACTTAGAAAAATTCAGGATGCTGAAGTTCACAAAGGCAAATCTCCCAGAAACCAAGATAAGAGGTCTTTAAGACAAAAAATTGCCCAATTAAATAAAGAACTGCTCGATGCCGTTGAAATTGAAGACTATGAACATGCCGCTCAAATTCGTGATCAGCTTAAGGAATATAAAAACCAGTTAAGTAAATCAGAGAATGCTAATAAGAGCGCTCTATCCGCTGCAGAGAAAAAGCCTAAATCCAAAACACCTAAAAATCCTAATACAAATAAGAAAAAAGAAATTTAAATTTGGTTAGGCCAACCGTGGTTAACTGACACAAAGGTTAACTGTGTTTAGCCAATTACCCCTTATTTTATGCAATATACCTGCCCCATGCATCCCGAGATCTTACGCGATAAACCTGGACCTTGTCCTATTTGTGGTATGGATCTCGAACCTATAAAACCTTCACAAGATGATTCTGAGGCCCTTCGCGAATATCATACTTGGGCAAAACGGTTTTGGTTAGCTTTAATTTTCACAATTCCTGTCGTTATATTAGCAATGTCAGGTCTACATTATCCCAAGATCCAATTCTTATTGACGACTATTGTTCTTTTTTGGGCTGGTGCTAATTTATATGTGCGTGCCTGGACTTCTGTGATCAATAGAAGCCTAAATATGTTTTCATTAATAGGCTTAGGTACGCTTTCTGCTTATGTATTTAGTTTGGTCGCTTTGATTTTCCCACAAATTTTCCCTGATTCTTTGAAAATGGAGGGTTATCTGCCTTTGTATTTTGAATCGGCAGCAGTGATTATTACCCTCGTATTGCTCGGGCAAATGCTTGAAGCGCGTGCTCGTGGAAAGACGGGTATGGCTCTTAGTGCATTAATAAAAGAATCTCCCAAACGTGCTCGTAGAATTGATAGTGATGGTGAACATGAGGTGAATATTGATGAAATTAAAGTCGGTGATCATTTGCGGGTCCTTTCTGGAGAAAAAATTCCTGTCGATGGAGCTCTTTTAGAAGGACAAAGTCACGTCGATGAAAGCATCATTACGGGAGAAGCAATTTCTATAAAAAAAGAAAAAACGGATAAAGTGATCGCCGGGACTATGAATCTTGAAGGTTCCTTCATAATGCTTGCTGAAAAAGTAGGTTCAGAAACGCTTCTTGCTCAAATTGTTGATATGGTTGCAAAAGCTCAAAGGACTCTTCCGCCTATTCAAAGGGTTGCAGATAAAGTTTCTCGGTATTTTGTTCCCGCAGTTATTCTCGTCGCTCTTGTTACTTTTGCCTTATGGAGTCTTTGGGGACCGCAACCGCGATTTATTAATGCCTTTGTGTACGCTGTTTCAGTTCTTATTATTGCCTGCCCTTGTGCATTAGGTTTAGCGACGCCTATTTCAATTATTGTGGGCGTTGGACGGGCTGCACAAATAGGCATCTTAATTAAAAATGCTGAAGCCTTAGAAAAATTAGAAAAAGTCACCACTCTAGTTATAGATAAAACAGGAACGTTAACAGAAGGTTTCCCAAGTATTACAGATATTATTTCTAAAGAACCGGTAACCAGTGGAAAAGTGCTACAAATAGCTGCCTCTGTCGAACAAGGGAGTGAGCATCCCTTGTCAAAAGCTATTCTACAGGAAAGTAAGAAAAAGAAGATAAATACATTAGCGGTTCAAAATTTTGAAGCCATTACAGGTATGGGCGTGAAAGCAAATTTAGAAAACACAGTCGCATTGGTAGGCAATCAAGCTTTACTTAAAAAATTTCAACTTTCTATTGCTCAATATTTACTTGAATCTGCTCAAAAATTAGAATCGCAGGCAAAAACGGTTTTATATGTTGTAGAAGGAAATGATGTGATCGGTCTTCTCGCTGTTGCCGATGACGTAAAACCTACAAGCAAAGAAGCTATTGAAGGACTCCACAAGTTAGGTTTACATATTGTTATGCTTACAGGAGATAATGAAGCCGTTGCGGAAAATGTCGCACATGATCTTAACATAGATGAGTATCATGCGAAAGTAAATCCTTTGGAGAAAGGCCTTTGGATTGAAAGATTAAAGGAGCAAGGGGATATTGTTGCAATGGCTGGCGATGGCATAAATGATGCCGTAGCCCTCGCAAAAGCTGATGTTGGAATTGCTATGGGTACAGGCGCTGGCGTTGCCCTTGAAAGTGCTGGAGTGACTTTAGTTCATGGAGACCTTAAAATGATCGCCCGAGCCATCCTTTTAAGCCATTTAACCATGAGAAATATTTGGCAAAATCTCTTTTTTGCTTTTATTTATAACTGTCTAGGGATTCCGATTGCTGCTGGTCTACTTTATCCTTTTTGGGGAATAACTTTAACACCCATGATTGCCGGTGTTGCGATGAGTTTTAGCAGCATCTCAGTTTTATTAAACGCCTTGCGCTTGAAAAAAGTTTCTATTTAACCTTAGTGTCGGAAATCGAAAAGGCTTGATTTGTCTTTAATGGGATGTTTGGATTAGAGCTTTAATCCTTAAATGTAAAATAATTATTATGAATATTGGAAATCCACTTTTAGCTCGGGAAGAAGTTTTGCGAGAGCGCAATGCAGCTGCTTTAACTGTAAACGGTGTTATGAATAAAACAGGGATCTTATTTGCAGTTTTACTTATTGCATTTGGCTATACTTGGCATTTATACGCTTCAGGAACAGAAACTCTGCCTATTGGTAAAATGGGTGTAGGTACTATTGCTACAATTGGTGCTATTGGGGGCTTTATCTTAGCATTGATCATTATATTTGGAAAACTGGCTACTCCTTACCTCATTATTCCCTACGCTGCCTGTCAGGGACTGTTTTTGGGAGGAGTTAGTGCTTACTATGAAGCAGCCTATCCGGGAATTGTCATGCAAGCGGCGTTACTGACTTTAACCTGTTTTTTCGCCATCCTTCTCGCTTACAAGTTTAATATCGTACGCTACAGCCCTGGCTTGGCAAAATTTATCATGGTAGCTATCTTAGGAATCGTTATTGCTTACGTCGTCAGTTTTATCGGCGGCTTTTTTGGCATGCCTTTAAAGTTTCTACATGATAGTTCGCCCTTGAGTATTGGAATTAGTATTTTTATTGTAATCATTGCAACTTTAAGCTTTGTAATCGATTTTGAAGCAATCAATCAGGCTTCTCAGCAAAACGTTGCAAAAAAATTAGAATGGTATTTTGCCTTTTCCTTAATGGTTTCTCTCGTATGGCTTTATTTAGAGATTTTGCGCTTGTTAGGCAAATTGCGTGCTAAAGATTAGAACATTTAATAAAAGTATCAATAAACCTTTCATATTTTTTGAAAGGTTTTTTACTGCCCAAATTTATCCTAATTTGAAAAGCGTTTGA
>Ga0206822_1056_pt3 | contig 13310 bp, 9 predicted proteins | sample Alteio_BWOrgCont_83_FD_152913 | JGI IMG/M metagenome (GOLD analysis project Ga0206822, IMG submission 152913) | Enriched cells from forest soil in Barre Woods Harvard Forest LTER site, Petersham, Massachusetts, United States -... | ecosystem: Environmental > Terrestrial > Soil > Temperate forest > O... | reverse complement strand
AGGCACCCTGCGCTCTTGTGAGCATTGCGAAACCTTGTCACTAGATTCAGATTTTTCTGAAGCACTCGATAAAAGAGGTGATTGGCCTTTAAATTGTGAAACTGCACTAGAAACAAGCATAAAGCTCCTGAAATGTATAATTAATATTATTAATATTAAACTAATTTATTAAAAATAAGTTAAAGAAATATTAAAGAAAGAATAAATGATAGGAAAAACAATGGTGTCGCCCCCTTTTCCCATGGGAAATGAGTAGCAACCCATTGATTTTCTCTTCTTTTAATGGCTTAAATTGAGCAATCGCATCCATTCTTCTAGCCTTAGATGACGAATCTATGGTACAATAACTTTGGTCGTATTAAATCCAACCGGATTTTGCGGCCTTAGATATTTTTCATTTTTGTAAAAGAGAGTTAGTTATGGCTGCCCCTGTTCAAACAACTATCAATCCTGCAATATACACCGATTCTGAAGTAATGACCCCAATCAAATTCGACTATGTTCCATGCAAGACTGAAGGAGAATTCAAATATATTGTAATGGATAAGAACCAAGATGTTGGATTTACCAGAATCAAGCATTGTCCTCTTATCAATTGTATTCCAAACGAATATATGACACTACTCAAAAATGGTATCGATCTTCCTGTTCCGTTTTTTGATGCAGACGGAAAATTCAATATGAAAGAGGAAAAAATTTATTTTATCGATTATTTCTTAATCGGTGAAAAATATAGACGTAAAGGTTTTGCCTCTGCTCTTCTAAAAAAAATTATTCAAGAGTATGGTAATCAGGATATATATCTTACTTTTGATTCTACTTTAACTGATTTCGATATTTTGAATAAGTTTTATTCAAAGTTTGGTTTTAAAATTATCTATGAGTGGTTTGATTATGGCAAGAATCGCAATGCTATCATGCATCGGCCGGTTTGGGGGGAAGACGTGGCTTATTAGGAACCGATCCTATAGTTTGGATAAATTATTTCTTCGCCGTATCTGATGTCCCTTTATCAAGAGAATCCGACCGTGGACGCTTCAATCCTTGACCTCGCTCTTTCGCTTCCTCAAGCATAGTGCAAATTTCATCGCTACGGGCGTTATTTAATGCATTTTCAGTAATTAAAGCTCCATGATCGATTAGAAGCCTGACTGAGACCTCATCATCTTTCGCAATGGCATATTCCAAAGGTGTCCTAGAACCATCACTAATTTCAGTTTTGGCTCCTTTATCCAATAAGATTTCCACCGCTTCATGATGTTTGCAATTAATAGCCTCAAAAAGCACAGGCCGATTACTTACAAAATCCCGTTTTATAAAATCTGCATCGCCTCCTTCATTGAGAAGAAAAACAAGACAACTTATGGGATCTCCAAAAGGTTCGTGAAGATTTAAACTATTCATGAGATCATTGGCTAGTAATCCGAATTGTTTTGCGTAAGGATATAAAAGCTTTAAGGTCTTAAAATGTCCGTGGCGAACTGCAGCTTCGACGGCTTCTTTGATGTGGTTTCTTCCAAATAGATTGGGAAAAGTGTCCAGCAGAAATTTTACATTTTCAGTATTCCCACCCAAGGCAGAGAAACTTAAAATGGGAAGTTTTCGCGTCATAAAGCCATTTGCATCATCAATCTTAGATAATAGGAACTCTAGAACAGCAGGTGTTCCGTGGCGAGCAGCGATATCCACCGTTTGTCCCCATTCTAAATTAGGCCCCTCTGGATTCAAATGTTGCACTCCATCAAAAGAACCATCTATGATGGTTATATCCCAAGCGTAAAAAACAGGTATTGCTTTATTATTATAAGGTTGTAATATTTCTGCGAATTTGTCTGGATGAAGCGTTGTTATGCTTGGTTGAGCTAGAAAGTCTCTTTGGTCAAATATATAAGCCCAGTTAATTAGTTTATATCCTTTCGCGTCAAATTTATATAAGGGATCAGAAAATTGGACTCTACAGGCTGGTGGTTCAACAGGAAAACCTGGTAACGGCAGCCTAATATTTTTAAGTTTTTTTGAATCGTAATATTCGTTTTGAACAAATCCAAAAAAACAATCACGCAATTCTTGCCTACTTTGATCGTTGATATGCCTGGCCAAAGATTTTCCGAATCCTTTTGTTGCATGAAGCATATCTGTAATATTTGTCTTTGCATTCATTAGAAACTTTGTAATTGCTGTTATGTCACCCTCCTCGACAAGTACAAATAGTTTGCAAATTTCATCATTTTTGATATGTCTTAATTCCCGCCTTTTTCTAATTACAAAAAAATTGTGGCAGGTTTGGCCCTTAGGCCTTACTGCTCCCGGAAATGCTTCTTCAAGATGCCTTTTCCACAATACATCGACACGCGATTTTTGATTATAGTTTTTATTTGTCAATGCAAAAAGCTTTAATGATACAGGATCCAGCCGTTGGATAACTTCCATTTGAATTTCATCAAGTAATTTTAAAAAAGGAAAAGAAACCGAAGGTATCGCCATAACACTCCATAAATAGCTTAACAATTAATGATCAACTATATACCACGCGCGGTTACGTTGTGAACTTTTCTGAGGGCTGCGGATGCTAATCTCGATCGCTTTGTTCCTCATCCATAGCAGGTTATGGATTCGTCGCAAATCGATCGATCTTGACATCCTCGCTCCTCATAAAAGTTCACACCCTAACCGCGCGTGGTATAGCTGCAAAATCCGGATGGATCTTGTGCGATCAAATTCATGAGATCTTCTCATGAAATTTTGGAATTAGTATAGCAAAAAACATGAATCTTTTTGCAACCAAATTCGGCGTTGTTGGACAAATCACCACAGAGAAGGTGAGCGCTGATTTCTAATCTGATTTTTGTACAAAACGTAAATTGAAAACACCGGGGAGCATTTTACTGCCAAGCTATCAGTTATACCATGTGCGGGTAGGTTATTAAACTTTCAGTAAAAAATTTACAGCTGCGGTAGCAGCTACAGCATGTTACCTTCAAATGACTTAAAAGGTAACTATCAGATCACTGGTATAAAATAGGATATCTGCCATTGAAGCGGCTAGCCGCAAGAAGGTCACGCAAGCAATCTCTGTGTCATTGCGTTTATATCATCTTGTAGCAATTTCAAAAATTTTGCTTGATTTTCATTTTTTTGCGATTGAAGCCATTAGAAGGAGATAGCATTATACGATATAAGGCGATACCTCATCTGAAATCTTTTATCGTGAACCGTGTAGACCTTAAGGACGAAAGGACATAGAAGACCATTGTAAAGATGTTATTAAAAAAGAGAAGTGCGAAGTGCAAGAAGATCATTCAATCGCAAATTGAATAATAATAATTTTTAGTTTGCGTTTTATTGTTTTTTTGTTATAGTATGCATTTATTAACTTTAATTTGAGGTTTTTTATGACTTTTAATAATATTCGAGACAATGTTAAAAATATGGACTATTCGTGGAAGACAATGTCTACTTACATAGTCTTAGTCCCGGGCTTATCTTTGATCGTTCAAAAAATTCAAATGGCAAACTTGCTTCCTTTGAGTCAAAAACTTGACAAAAGAGCGGACGATAAGCAATGTCGAAAATTCGCAAACGTTTGCAAGTGGCATTTGAGAGGGTCAATGGTCCAGATGGTGGCAGTGATTGCGGCAGTCAAGGTTTTAGCTACGCCTATTTTTTTACTGATCGCATGTGCCGCGGCATACGAATGTGCAGATATATTAATAAAAAGCCTGCATAACAAGATTAGATTATATGAGTTCCATGCTAATGGCAGTCTCAAAAGAATGGAATTCTGCAGTGCGTGCAATATTTTCTAATAAGACAACGTGCTCATCGCGCAGGTGGTATTAATAGATTAAAAGCCAAATATCTTTTCTAGTTTTTCGATACGATAGGTGAATTATTGCACCGCCAGTGCACCGAGATACCCCCCCCCACGCGTTAGCCTGGGCGAGTGCGGCTACTTTTAGTTGATAAGCTCCTGTCTTTGTCTTAGTCCGGAGCGCCAGCGGAGGACGTCTGAAACGAGCCCATAGCGACCGGAGGGAGCTATGGGTACGAGAAAGAAAATCTGAGCTCGGAGCGTCAGCGGAGAGCGATTGACTTTTTTCAACGTTGATCCACAAATTGACCGCTTCATCTCTGAACAAGTCAATCGCTCTCCGCTGGCGCTCCGAGCTCAGATTTTATTTTTCGTACCCATAGCTCCCTCCGGTCGCTATGGGCTCGTTTCAGACGTCCTGACCGTTCGAAATCAATGGACTCCTTAATGGAATACAATGATTTATCCTAATTTTATCCTTTGTAACTACAATCTCATCTATGAGCAATCGTAGAACTTTTTGCTTTTCTTTGATGCTTAACTTAGATTTAGACCCGTTTATAGAAGAAACAAACAGATCAATGTTTTCTCTCATATCTAGTACTTTCTGATATCCAATATTTTCTGCTTCCAATGCGTTTAACTCGCTTTCGAGACGATTTTTTTGTTGGGTTAAAGTTTTCATTCGATGCTTAAGTTCATTCAAATCCAAGCATTCACCATCCTGATAGGCGTCCAATAATTTATTTCTTGCTTTAGTTAATCTCAACAATTCTTTTTCAACATCTTGTCGTTTGCGCTGTGATTTTATCAGTTCTTGACTTTCGCTGGCCCTACGGGCAATCTCCTTTTCAATTAACTCTGGGTTTTTAAGAAGATTAATTATTTCATCCCAAATCTTATCGTCGAACTCTTGTAAATGTATAGAGTCGATTTTGCAATCCCCACCTTTCATACGATAGCTACAACAATAATAGCCAGTTTTTTTTGTTCCTCTGGCTCTTACTTTTTTGTAAAAAGGATGACCACATTCCCCACAGACGATGAGGCCCTGTAATAAGGATAATTCCCGAGTATTCCTAGAGGAATTTTTACTGTTTTCCGCTAAGACACTTTTTGCTGCTTCTAAAAGTTGTATCTCAATTATCGCTGGCACTTGTAATGGTATCCAATCTTCTATTGGGCGATCTTTACGCGCTTTTTGCCTGCATATCTTTTTAATCCCGTTTTTCCGAACAATTCTGTCTGATACCCCTTCTTGCATTTGGGTTTTGCCAAAGTATGCTGTACCTGTATATGCTGAATTTAAAAGGATATGTCTAATAGTTGACGGATGCCAGGTTTTTAATTTCTTGGGTGGTAAAATACCTTCTTCATTTAATCGAGTGCATATTTTTTTTAGACTTAATCCGTCATTAACGAAATAAGAAAATACTTTTCTTACAACTTCAGCATGTAGTGGATGGATCTCATAACTAGCTGGTGCATCCGAAGTCTTTTTTATATATTCATATCCATAAGGTGCTTTTGTCAATACAGAAACACATCCCTGCTTTGCTTTGTAATTCCTTCCACGTCGAGAACGCTCAATAATTTGTGCGCGTTCGTATTCTGCAAATATGCTTCTGAAATGTATCGAAAGCTGTTCTTCGGAAGTGGATGCCTTCGGGGTATTTAGATAGATTAATTCAACGCCACTTCTGCGAAATTCCTCCTCTAATAATATCTGAAAAGCGAATTTTCGACTTAATCTATCCGGAGAGTATACTAAAACAACATCAACATCCTTATCTTGCACAATCTCTCTTAGTCTATCTAAAGATGGCCTTTGTAATGTTGAACCGCTTATACCCTCGTCTGAAAATATATAGCCATTTGGGTTGAGATAATTATTATCCTTGGCATATTTCTGAAGGGCGAATATTTGACTTTGAACATTCTCTCCCTCCTTCTGTTTTGCAGTGGATACACGTGCATAAATTGCAGCTATCTTGTTCATTAAAGTATCTCCCTTGTTTTTGAGGTTTTACAATCCCTTTGTAATTGGATTGAATAAGGATGTTGTAAGCTTTGCTTAGATTTGTATTCAGAAGTTTGCGTTGTGTGCTCTTTAGAAATACTGTCCGTCGATCCATCGGGTCTATTCTCTGTATTCAGGGTAAACTTTCGTTTTGTAAATATAGATAAAGAAATTATTTTTTTAAATCGAAAAGAGTCCATTGCATTGCAACGGTAACTCCGTTGGCGCTCCGGACTAAGACAAACGCGGGAGCTATCTTCGCAAGCCCAGCTTGGGATCCTGAAAAACTCACTAGTTATTTCGAAGAAGGTGAAAAAGGTCGATTCACCCGATGAGTTTGTAAATATTCTTAATGGTATCTTAACAATATATTTATTAAAAGTTTAAAAAGATTTATTAAAATAAGTGTTTAAGATTAATCATTTTATTAAAGGTGTAAAAATTTATGGCACTCCCATCCATTTCCTTAGATCCTCTAATGGTTCCTTTGGCTTCTGATAATATAGGTCTTGATAGTTCCTCACAAGCCCATATAATTAAATCCAGCCTTAAAAAAACTGGAAGTACCGGCCCTAGAAAAACTGTCCAATTCTCAGACTACAATACTATCTGGGAACAAAGAAGTGTTAGTGCTCCCTTAGATCAAAGGCAAAGGGAAATTGACCCTATGGATTGGGAGGTGTTGGAAGCTGCATTTGAAGAAAGAACTTTTACTGGAACAACCCCTGAACTTGTTCAGTTAATTTCGGCTCAGTATCAACAAATTAGAGGGAAGGCGAAAGATTTGTTGGATTATGCAAAATTTCAAGAATCCCAACGTAGTAAAGAGAAATATAGAGAGAGAGAAAAAATCAGCCTCCTTAGTGGTCACCTGGCACATGAAAAGGAAGAAGTGACAAAGTTGAAGGCCTGTACCAAGGAACTCATTGAGATCAATAGTAAATATGCGGCTCAAGAAAAAGTCATTCGAGAGAATGATGCAAAGTGGGTTAAAGCAGAAAAACATTATCTAGGGAAAATGAAGGAACTTGAAGGTCAAGTCAAAAGCAAAGATGAAGCTCTCGTTCAGGGCCAAAAAAGAGCTAGAGACTGGGAGACTGAAGGTGAAGATTTAAAGAGAAAAATCCAAAGAAGGGATACCCAACTTCAAGAAGCTGATGCCAAAATCCAAAGAAGAGATACCAAACTTCAAGAAGCTGGTGCCTCCATCGATAAGTGGATGCAAGCAGAGAAAAGATGGAATGATATAGAAGTGTTAATGAAGAAAACACTGCAAGAAAGTGAAACAGATAGAGATGAAGCTCTTCAAAGAGCAAAAGAATGCGAAGAAAAATTAAAGGAAGCGCAAGCTGCCTTGGCCAAAGCAGAAGCACAACATGTCGAAGCTGAAGCAAAAGCCCAATCTCTTGCGCAGGTTTTCACTGAATGCAAAGCAAAATTCGAAAAAGTTTTGAATCCAAGTGATGTTCAAAGCTGATCTTGGGCTACTTCAACTTTCTAGTTAAAACAAGATGGGCGCCTTCCTTTGTGTTTTTGATAATGCTGACGAACGGAGCTGTTCGGTAATTATCATCTAGTAAAATTGTAGCATTGTGTACGGGATCTGTAAAGAACACCGTAGGGGGACTGAAGGGTCCATTAAACGACTTGGTATAGATAGCATAAAAATTGTTTCCATGAGTAGTAAGGAATTGATAATCGCCATCTGTCATAACTCCTTGTGTGGTGTTAGGACCATTCTGGGCAATATACGATTCCTCTGAAAGTCGTATTTCTTCAACGAAGTCCAATCCAATTCCTGTACTTCCACCATTGGAGTGTTTTACTTCTTGATAGATTGTCAGCCATGCATCCATTTTCGTATTGTTGGGATCCGGAGGATTATCATTGCGGAAGTCAAAATAAAGAACACCCACACGTCCATTTTTCGTAATGGCAGCAAAAGGCGCAAAGGCTTGCGGGTTTGGCGCATTGGCAGGAGTACGATTCACTTGCACCGGTTGCGACCATGTATGTCCCCCATCACGGGAGGTGACCAGTCCAATTTGCTGCAGTTGATCTGTTCGAAATTCGCTGGATTGATAAACTACGTACAAAATCCCGTTTTTAGGATTGACATTATACGAAGGCACGGTTTGATCATTTCGCATTCGGGTGCCGATACCTCCTGTGATGTTGCCATTGACATCATATGTGTAACCACCGGTAAAGAGCCAATTATTTACAAAGCTTGGAATAATAACTTGCGCGTCGGCCACCCACTTTTTACCATGGTCATACGAGCGCACGGTGACGATATCAGTAAGGGAATATTGAAAAGGAAAAGTATCATTTGTGTATTGAGCATCTGTAGCACCTGGCCGTGCATATCCTCGAACCGAAAAGTTCAACCAATCGCCGCTTAAACGGCTTTTTCCGCTGCAATCTTTTTTTGGTAAGATTAACACAACATTATTGCTGGCTTGGTTATCGTTCTGTATGCCGTTGCTCAGGCCATGTTTTGTCAGGTCAGGAAATGGATCGTAGACCAACTGCACTGCAGACCAGCTTTTGCCTCCGTCGCGTGTATAGCTGCTCTGAGCGTTTCCATGTGATGATGCGCTAGGATTGAATGTTGCCCACACAGCTATGGCTCGATCAGAATCATTTGGATCAGCTGTTATGGAAGTCTTGTCCGTATTGGCAAATTGTTGGGTGGGATCGGATAAAAATTCCATGCTTGAAAATAGGAATCGAGGATCGCTCCAGCTTTCCCCATCATCTTTTGAAATCGTTACTACGACACCAAATTGATTTTGTGTATTCGGATCTTGTGTTGCATTAAGCACTGCAGAGCAAAGGAAGACTTTGCTGCCATCAGCCGAATAACTTAACCATTCGTCGCCGGAACGTTGAATAATTCCTCCAGAACATATTTGAAAAGGAACTTTGCTTTTATGCCAGTGCTTGCCGCCATCTTTTGAGTAAGAAATGCCAGCTTCTATGGCAGCTCCATTTGAAACTCTATCTTGTTGCCAGGCTGCAACGATGCAATTTTTATTTTTGGGATTGACGGCGATAGTGGGCTCTACCGCTGCGCCTTGATATATTGTTGTGGTTCTGCCATAGACTTCTTGATTATCAAGACATTGGTCGCCAAAAGCATGGCTTATTATTGTTGTACCAATGACGAGGGCGTATGCTATGCGACTCATAATAAAACTCTTGTGTTACATGAATTTGGTGACTATTTTTTATTTATATTTAAAGCAACTGAGATAAAAAACGAAAGGAGTTTTATTCCCTGGCAGATGCTCTATTTTGCTCAATGTACTCGTCCACGACTTTCTCAAGCACAGTTAGGGGAACAGCTCCGACTTGCAGCACAACATTATGAAAAGCTTGGATCTTAAACTTTTCCCCTAACAGATCCTGGGCTCTTTTGCGCAACTCCATAATCTTTAACTGCCCTATTTTATAGGCGCAGGCTTGTCCGGGCATGACGAAATATCTCTCGACTTCAGATGTGACGGAATCATGGTTCATTCCTGTTATGCGCTCCATGTATTGAATCGCATGCTCACGAGTCCAACGCATGTGATGGATTCCGGTATCCACAACCAAACGGGCGGCACGCCAAAGGTCGAATTTTAAATGTCCGATCTTATCCAACGCTGAAGAGTAAAATCCTTGTTCGTAGGCAAGCTTTTCCGCGTACAAGGCCCATCCCTCCACGTAAGCAGTGAAATCTCCCAGCAACTTGCGTGCAACTGGAATCCGCCTTGAGCAATCTTCGTCGCCGCTTTCGAGTTGGGCCTCACCAAATACATAAGAATGGCTAAAGCTTGTCTCTATAGTGGGGAGTAATGAATTCCAAAATGACATAAAATTTAACGTATTTAATACTCTAATTTAAAATTTAAAAACATCCTACAATAGTAGTTTAAAAAAAATAAAAAAGGATTTTTTATGACTACTATAGATAGAATGAATACCCCAAACATGGAAGCCTTGTTAGAGCAAACACAAAGCTTGATGACAGAACAGGTTCCACAAATATTTAACATGGTAAAAAATGATATTGATACGCTCGAAGCGATCTTCGCAAAATGTGTGTTTAATAAAGAACCAATAGACAATCCCAATGAAGACCTCAAAAAAAGAGTAACATTTTTCCAAAACCTTTATCATGACCCAGACAGCGCCCTTAGTGTCTCGAAAATCAATAATGATAAAGATGCTATGAAATCCTTCCAGGATCAAATGAAAAGAATTTTCGAAACAGTGAAGGAAACTTTAGCTAATTTTTACCACATGAGCCGAAAAGAAAAGCCTGACTCAGAACCAACCAAAGTGCAAAAAGAAGAAAAAAAACACAATGTTGATGATTTCGATCCTCAGCCAAAGAAGATTGACCCACAAATTGAGTCGGATGAAAAATACGCCAAGAAACTTAAAAGATTTTATGAATTAATGGATCTTGGACTTCCATCTGATTCATATGATGAGAAACCTAAAGCAAAATCAAAGGCTGAAGCGCCAAAACCCTCCCCGAAACAGCAAGGTGGTAAACACTTGATCAAGGATGAGCATGCCAAGATTGAAATCGGAGAGGGTTCTGGGAACACAGAACAAAGTCAGACACGAGCTAAAGTAGCTCCTCAAAGGCCTACAGGTGGTTTTTCTGATTCATTTACAATTGAGAAGCCCTCCCAAGTCCCCAGCTCTGACAAACCAGCTTATGAGGAACTCAAAAAGAAGATCCAGGAAACTGTATTGCAGAGCCTTGACGATGTACATTGGACAGTATCATTTACCAAAAAGATGAGCCCTGCGGCCGTACAATTTTTGCGCGATCGTTTATCTAATCGCGGATTCGATACTGAATTTGTAGATGCAATCACCCATTCCGATTGGGGAAGTGATTTTACCTATGTAGAACCACCCAAAATTATTTTGAAATTGGCGCTTGATCCTATGGAGATTTTAGATTCCATTCATGATGCTTGGAGTGATAAATTTAAGGCTTCGGAGATCATCTATGCAAGAAAGGAAAAAGATGAAGTCACATATTTTAAATTATGTAAGGAAATTGAGAACATAATTGCTATAAAACTTCCTGGATACAATGATTATAGGATTTATATTTATCATCCATATAAGCGCAGAATCCTCGAGTGGATTGTAGAGGATTTAGCCAAAAAAGGTTTTATGGCTGAATTCGAAGAGGAAGATTATGAAGACAATATGGGAGAGTATGCAGGTTTTTGGAGATACTTATTGAAGTGTTTGAAAGTCAAAGAGCCTAAAGGGTTTGGTTGGAAAACCTACGATATTAGGGAGTAGATACAACAAACATTAACTCTAATAAGGAGAAAAATATGAGTTTAGCTGTAAGCAGCAAATATACCATCAATTGCCTTTCTTGTAAGCCGCTAGAATCAGCAGCGAGAAGAATGGTTCTCAATAGTGATACATGTGCGGGCAGTTTGAGAACTGACCAACATGGCTCAAGAGGTTGGCTTGGAAGGGCTGTCTATTTCGTAAAAGGGCATTTGTCTTCGGAACAGGCTTTAGAAATTTCTAAAGATAGAAGAAGATGCGAAGTTATGCATTTTATGGCATGCGAACGCTTGTTTAAAGACACTAACGGGGAACAAAAATGCAGAGGCAACTACGCAGAAGCGGGAAACAAAAATATGGATGAAGCAGGAAAACCAACCCCTGATCATTTGTATCACCATCCTCATACACACGTAATTCCTCGTTATTTAAAAGAAGTGGAATGGAGAGGGAAAAAGTTTAAAGATCATACTTTTTATGATGCTATGGAGCTTAACCCGACACCTTCAGAAAAAGAAAAAAAATTAAATGCTGAAGGAAATGTAAACATTGCATTGATAGAAGATGAAGTATATCTTTTGAAAACTGATATACAGGAAGTATTCGTCCGAATGATTTTTGACAAACAAGTTCCAGAAGTATTCAGGCCAAAATGGGAAGAGATTGAAAATGCTTTCCCTGCGGATTCAGTTAAGAAATTGTACTTTAAATTGAAAAGCGAACAATAAATTTTATTAATGCTTTATGGACGTTATGGACGAAATTTTGTCCCTATTGTCCATTTGATATAATAAACTGTTTAATCCTCTTGTGAGTGTGATACGATTGATCGCACTCTTATATTGCTTTTTCCTTTCTAGAAGGGTATCCTACCCTTTTTGCTTTTGGATTTCCCGCCTTGTATATGAAAAAAAATATAGTAAGATTCACTTTGATATGTTTTTTCTTTCTACTAGGGTTCTCTCCTGCTTTCGCTCAAAACGCCGGCAATCTTCTTGATGACCTCCTGATCGTAGACTACTGGAACAAACGTATCAATGAACGGCTCCCGGTATTGTATAACCATCATCTCTATGGCGGATATTTCCAGATGCCCTCTGCCCGAATGGGACAGGATGGGGAAATCGGTGCAGGTTACGCAAGCGTGCAACCCTACTATTTGTGGAATTTACGCTGCCAACTCACCGACAGGTTGGAGGTTTCCGGCAATTATCGCATTTTCCGCGGAGTGAAGGATCCGGTGCTCAGCCAGTATGGCTACGGAGACTTCTCCGATAAAGGTGCAAACTTCAAATTTTCTTTATTTTCTCCGGAGGACAGCGGTTACACACTTCCTGGTGTAGCCGTAGGTACGGAGGATTTCATCGGAACCCGCGCGTTCCAAGCGCAGTATGTCGTCATGACGCAGGTTTTTCTCGATCAAAACTTAGAAGTGTCTTTAGGGTATGGCAGGCGTCGAATCAAAGGTTTTTTTGGCGGATTAATGTGGATGCCATTCCGGAAGAGTTGCTACAAATACCTGAACGGGTTGTCGTTTTCTGCTGAGTACGATGCGACACCTTATAAAAGATCTCATGTCGAACCCCATCCTAAAGGACGAGTAAAGAGATCGCCAATCAATGTCGGTTTTAAATATCGCTTGTGGGATCAATTTGATATTTCTGCCAGTTATATTAGAGGCGATGCTTGGGCCTTTTCCATATCGAATTATTACAATTTCGGAAACACGCTCGGGTTTGTTGCCAAAACTGATGAACCGCCCCCATATAAAGCTCCGGTCAACTTGGAGCCTTTAGGTCCTTTGCGCCCGGAAATCGTAGCTGCTACCGACTTGCTGTATGCTTTCCGCGATCAGGGATTTACAGTTTTGCAAACATGGCTTGGCTTTGATGAATGTGGGGATAAAGTGTTGCGCTTACGAGTGATCAACAACGTCTACCGTATAGAATGTGATGTAAGGAATCGGTTGAATAATCTGTTGGCCTATTTGATTCCGAATGACATAGAAAAAGTGATTGTTTCCATTGATGTCGAAGGGATGATCATCCAGGAATATCATTATAACATGCAATTTGTGCGGCAATTTGGCTGCAGAGGGATGGGAGCGTATGAATTAAAAGTTCTTTCGCCTATGCGTGAAGCCTCATATCCCAGCCC
>Ga0206822_1128_pt1 | contig 13455 bp, 14 predicted proteins | sample Alteio_BWOrgCont_83_FD_152913 | JGI IMG/M metagenome (GOLD analysis project Ga0206822, IMG submission 152913) | Enriched cells from forest soil in Barre Woods Harvard Forest LTER site, Petersham, Massachusetts, United States -... | ecosystem: Environmental > Terrestrial > Soil > Temperate forest >... | reverse complement strand
AATCATTGGATTTGCGCTCTTTGACTCGGCTTTCTCCTCAGAGAGAATAATTTCATCGAAGCTTGGGGAAGCCTGTTCATCGAATCTAGCGTAGGCGTGGCTGGGGTCTCTATCTCTGGGGGTCATTTTAGGCTCGAGCAGGTCAAATAGTGTACTCAATCTTATTATTTGACGTGTACATAGTCAAGTAAAATACCCAGTAAAGCCGACTATTTTGGAGTCTACTCCAGAATATCGGCTAGGAATGCTAGCCGACTATTCCTTGTTAAAAGCCTTCTTCAGGAAATCACAGGCTTGTGCAATTGCAGCAAGCGCTGCCGGAGTGTCAGCCAGGGGGTTGAGCATGACAAAATCATGCGTTGTGCCGTTATAGCGTACTGAAGTTACCGGCACACCGGCTTGGGTTAACTTGCGCGCATAGGCCTCACCCTCATCACGCAGCACGTCGTTTTCATCCGTGATGACCAGAGCCTGCGGCAAATCTTTCAATTGATCCAGGCTGGCATTGATCGGCGAAACATGAATATCCGCTCGCGCTTTGACATTGGGTAAGTAGGCGTTCCAAAACCATTCCATAGCGGCTTTCTTCAGGAAGGGACCATTGGCGAAAGTCTGGTAGGACTGCGTCTTCATGCTTGCATCCGTCACCGGGTAAAATAAAACCTGAGCGACAATCGGCGGCCCTTTGCGCTCCTTGTCTAGCAAACTGATCACGGCCGTCATGTTGCCGCCAACACTGTCTCCGGCAATCGCTAAACGAGAAGCGTCTACTTTAAACTCTTTTGCATGTTCGGCGACATATTTCAAAACCGCGTAATCTTCTTCAATGGCGACCGGATAGTGATTTTCCGGCGAGCGGTCGTAGTCGACAAAAACAACCGTCGCACCCGTGCCAACCGTGAGATCGCGCATGAGGCGATCATGCGTAATCGGGCCGCCGAGCACCCAGCCCGCGCCGTGGAAATAAACAATGACGGGAGCATTATCTACCGCGTTTCCAGGGCGGAAAATCCGCACGCGCGTTTCCCCTTTGGGACCCACCGGCAAAACGCGATCTTCGATTTGAACATCCGGCTCTGCGATCGGACCCGATTGCAAGCCATCTAGAACTTTACGCGCAGCACTCGGCGTCATTTTATAAAGCGGCGTACCGCCTTTCAAGCCATCGACAAATTTCTGTGTCGTGGGCTCAAGAACGGGGTCTGCGAAGGCAAGCGCGCTAAAACTAAAAGTCAGCAGTAAAGACACAATTAAAGAATTCAGCAGGCGCATGATGATCCTCCCTTCTCTCATTCGATTCTAGTGGCTAAAGAAAATGCTCAGCGTGGCGGAACCCAAGATGTGATTCTTAATCATTTGCTTCAGCTTATCCGGATCAATTTCATCTTCCACGGGATAAAGCACGGTATCCAGGGCGTAGAGCTTAAAGACATACTCATGCGGCTCCGTATCGGGAGGACAGGGGCCGCGGTATTTGTTCTGATCGTAGAAATTGGTCCCCACCAAAGCTCCTTTCGGTAACTCATAGATATCCTGTGAAAATCCCCTGACGTCGCCGGGAATATTATAGACCACCCAAAGGTAAATATTCATGGTGACCCAGTTGACCGCTTCAAAGTCGAGGACAAACGATTGAGTCCCTGCCGGGGGATTTTTCCAATCGAGTGGTGGCGAGATATTGTCGCCGTCACAGGTGAACAAGACCGGGATGCGGCTCTTATCTTTAAACGCCGGTGAACTCAGTGTAAACTCGCCCGCTACGGCGGAAGTGGCCAGCAAAAAACAGACTAGCATCCCGAATAAATAGCGCATACAGAGACTCATCCTGGGTCTATTTATATATTATAAACGATCCCACCCTCTAGACCCAGAGCAGCACTCCCTTATCAAAGCTAACAACTTGATAACTAAGGTATTTAATAAAGAACATCAAACTGGCTATACTTAAAGCTGGATTGGGATATAGGCTAAATTAATAAGCAAAACACAAACGAGGAAAAGCCATGAGCCAGCATCGATCTCCCGTGCAGAAATTCGATAACTTTGAGAGCTTTTGGTATGCCTGTGTCGTCGGACCTATGCAAGATAAGGTTTGTCTAAGCTTCGATTTTGTCAAACAAGTTGCATCGAACAGTCCACTGCGAAATATGACTATTGATATTATCGGTAAGCTGGTTAACAACGACAAAACAATTGAAATTGAAGTGGAAGGAGACGAGCCCTTCATCTGCAATACCAAGAGCATCGCAAGGAATCAAAACTGGCTGCATGATCTTTTAATAATGGCATTTAACTGCCATCAACTAGACAACCCCGCTACCGCTGATCGCGTGCTTTCTCATTTATTGCATAATGCTCCGCTTACAATTCAATTCACGGAGAAATACCGAAAAAAACTCCGTCCTGAAATGATAGAAAGCGAAGTCAATTTAATTGAAAAACTGATTCTTGAAGGAAATCACACGGTCGAAATTGAAAAAGATGACCATACGATTTTAGTCGTTGATCAAAAGAGCATAAAAGAAAAACCCTGGAAAAAAGAAGTTCTCGATATTTATCAGCCGGTGAAAATGGCGAACGCCGCCGATCACAAGCCTGCTTTGGACAGGCCGGCAAGCCCAGAAATGAAAAGCAAAGGCAGGCGAGGCAGTTTCAATTTTGACGCCCCTGCTGCGGGTACTTTCCGGCAAGAACAGGCAGCGGAAAAAAAGCTTACGCGCAAAAACTCCACTCCGCGCGCAGCCGCGCCGGCAGCACCGCAGCACAACCACGCGCATACCTTCAAAAAACCGCCCCTACCACAGCGCAGGGCGGATAAAAATTCACAGGATAAAAAACCCAGAAAGAACAACTTCAAGTTTGGCCCCCATGGCGCCCTGTAGGAAGCGACCGCTCGACTAAAAGGCTTTGCCTCTATTCATTTCAGGATTATAATTATCTTTTACTATGGACTATTACCGATAGGGATTATCACCACATGCGTAAACTTGCCCTGGCTCTTGTCTTAGCCGCCTTTGCCTGCACCGCCTCCGCCCTGAATGAAAGCCAGGTCCACAAAATCGCCGCTAAAGGCACGGTTGCCTTGACGTTTGACGATGGCCCAACAGAGAAATATACGCCTCAAATCCTGGCTATTTTAAAGAAATACAATATTAAGGCTACTTTCTTTATGGTGGGGATGAACGCCAAGGCGCATCCTGACCTCGTTAAAATGGTACTGGCGGACGGCCATGCTATTAACAGCCACTCCATGACCCATCCCATGCTGACGAAATTGAGTGATAAAAAGCTGCAATGGGAAGTTGCCGAGCCTTCTGTGGTCATCTATGACACCATCGGTAAAAAGCCGCTCTGCCTGCGTTATCCCTTTGGCGCATCCAACGAACACGTGCGCGCCGTCATCCGCGCCAACGGCATGGTTCCCGTGCCCATGGGTTGGAACTCCTTCGACTACAATCGTCCCGGCGTCGATAAAATCGTTTCCTGGGTCATGAAAAACGCCCACTCCGGCCAGGTGTTTTTATTCCACGATGGTTTTGACAAACGCGAGCAAACGGTCGCCGCCCTGCCTCAGATTATTGAAGGGATCCAGAAAAAGGGATTAGGCTTCAGTCAGGTCTGCGCAGGTTGAAGAATACCGTATAAGCCTATCATTATATAAAGAATATCGGGGTGTACCTCGCCCCGATAAGTAACGTATAATAACTAAAATACACATCGAGGATTAAATGCATGTCTGTCAATCGACAACGTCCTGATTTGCAAAACCAACCCATGTGCTCCGTTTGCCATCAATATGTGAATATTGATCCCGGCTGCCAATGCCCCAAAGGAAAGAAAAATAACGGCAAAAAACCGCAAGATAACAATGAGTCATCTGAGCGTGGAGCGAAAGCGGGCAAGAACGACGCGGAAGCGGGTCAGAAAAACACGCATGCGGAAACACTAGCAGAGCAGGAAGACTTGCATGCGGAAGCAGGCAAGCAAGATTCACTCGGCCAATGGCTCCAGGGTCCCAACGGACAATTGAAGTATCGCGGCAGACACCTCTCTCTCGTGCTCCAGCAAGATGGACGCATTTTGAATATCCAAGGTGATTTTCATCTCAGCGGCATTGAAGAAGCTTTCAAAAAATTCACCAAAGACAATAGCCTGGTGAAAGGCAAAGATTTTGAAGTTCACGAAGGGTTTAACTTTATTGAGATCCGCCTCTACAAGCAAGATCATTACGAAGGCTTTCTGGATTCCTTGCGCGCTAATAATTCGCAACTCAGCGGTGAATTACGCACGGCGTTTCAAACGCTGCCGCGACTGAATAATTTGCCGCAGTTGAAGATGGGTGGCTCACGTAAGAAAGACTTGGAGGAAGAGGAAAATCAGCGGCAACAAGCGAACCCCAGACTGTTGAATCCTCTGTCGATGGATCCGTCGGACAAATTACGCGGAAATTAGTTTTTCGGCGTCTGCGAGCGCGAGCGAGAACATCCCCTTTCCTCCACGTTTTGTGTGGACGCTTTCTACCTCCTACCCCTACCCCTTCCTCCACACAAAGCGTGGAGGAAGGGGGCTATCTTCGCTCACGCTCGCAATGACAAGAGATTCACTTATCCCTCTACTCCTCAGCAACCCCAACATCCCAACTAACGCCACCGTTGCCGCCAAGAACACCATCACCGCAACACTTTCAATCGTCCCCGTCTTCGCAATTAACCAAGTCGCCGTCAAAGGCGCAAGACCCCCAAGAAAACCATTGGCAATATTCAAAGCCAAAGCAATCGCACTATAGCGCACCGCCGGCGGGAAAATGCTAACCAGAAACAAAGGCCGCGGCCCAAAGCAAAATCCAATCGCAACCGCCAGCAAAGCCGTCATGAAAGCTTGCCCTGCTAAGTTAAAATGATGCAAAGCATAAAAAACCGGATACGACAGCAGAATACATGAAATAATGCCGCCGAGATAAAGTTTGGCGCTGTCATAAACATCGCAGAGAACAGCGGAAACAAATGTCGCGACCATCAACACACCCAGGACCAACACATTCATCAGATAAGGACTAGAGCCTGACACCGCCCCCGCCTGCAGCGCTGAAGCACGCAGTGCGAAAGCGTGGTTAGGAATAAACACCACGAGAATATAAAATCCCAGGGAATTGATCGCGAGCAGGAGCGTGCCAAAAATAAACTCTCTTGGAAAACGGGTGAAAATATCTTGCAGCGGCGCTTTTTGCGGCAAGTTCACAGCGCTGAACTCCACAGACTCCGTCAAGCCGGAGCGCATATAAAGCGCCACCAGGGAAAGCAAAATTCCGCTTAAAAACGGCAGGCGCCAGCCAAAGAGCGCCACATCCCCGGGCGTTAATAGATAATTCAACAGCGCGACACAGAGCGACCCCAGCAACATGCCCGAGCTGCAGCCGAGATCAGCAAAGCAGCTATAAAACCCCTTTTTTCCCGGCGCGCCCTGCTCTACTAAATAAATAAAAGAACCCGTAAACTCACCGCCAATCGACATGCCCTGAAAAATGCGGCACAGAATCAAAAGCAGCGGCGCCGCAATCCCCCAGCTCTCATACGTCGGCAGTAAGCCAATTGCAAAAGTAGGCAGCGCCATGAACAGGCTAGACCAAACCAGCGCGGATTTCCTTCCGAGACGATCGCCAATATAACCGAAGAAAATCGCACCCAGAGGCCGGAACAAAAAACCAATTGCAAAGACGGCATAGGTTAGGAGAATAGAAGCCAATTGATCCCCCGCAGGGAAAAACCGCGCCGCGATCACGGGCGTTAAATAGCCATAGACGGCGAAGTCGAACCACTCCAAAACGGAGCCCGCCAAACAACTTCCTAGAATTTTAATTTTTTCACTGCGAAGCATTTTATTTACCTTGGGAGATTACCCTGCTTTTTAAGCCTTGAATTATACCTATTTTTCGGCAACTTTCGACTATACTTACAAAGAGTCTTTAATCCGGGATTGTGATATGGACCCACGATTCATCAATACGATCATGTATTTAGGGCTGCCTAAAGGCGACCCCAGCATGCAGGACATTTTCAGCCCTGTCCCCGGTGCAGATATAAAACCAACTCTAGGCATGACTACACCCGAACACGCCAATCCCCTGGGTGCCTGCGTCTGGAATTTACTCAGTAAAAAATTCGCGCTGGAACAATATGCGTTTTTGGATGAGCTGTATCAAATCCATCTCGGAGTCAATTCAGGTCGTTTGACTGCGGATGAAGTGCAGGGAAAACTGCAGCGCATCGTTGACACCTATTTCGACCCTAAGCTAGCGACATACATGAATATCCCGATTGACACCATAACTGACGCACGACAGCGCGATGAGCAAGGGCGATATTCAATTGATAATTTTGGGCGTGCCGTGCAAGCAACATTCTACATCATGAAAATAAGCCAATTAACTAGCCCAACAAACTTGGCCAAAGGCAAGGCTGATCTTCAAATCAGCTACAATGCCCAGCAAGCCTTATTGAAAGCAAGGATAAAAGAACATAAAACCAAGAACCCGCACGCTCACAAAAAATACCAGATGGGTTTGGCGATCTTCAAAAAACTGGACGACGCCATTAACAAACTGGAAGGTACACGATGGAAAGTCACAAAGTTCTTTAGTAACTTGTTCGGCAAACGTGCGCCCCTAGCTGAAAACCAAAACCTCCCATTTTTGAAAGAAACACACCATGCACTGAAATGCCTGCTCAATGCCAGCATCTACGAACAATCCACCCCGGAGCAGATAAACAGTAAACTCCAAGTCTTCATGCAGAAGCTCCAGGCGCAAATAGCTGAAAAAGAAAAAGCAGTGCCCCAGCCGCAATTAAACGCCCTGGCGCAGTCTATGAGAAATGTCCTGGGTCATCCCACCCCCCTGACCAAAACAAGCGCGGACGGGGCAGAGCCGGCTCCCCGCAATCCGACACCACATACTTGATTGATTTATATACAAATTTACCTTAATTAATCCAACACCCAATTAGCAAATTACTTCTATACTTTAAATAGCAGCGATTGATCTTAAATTGCGAGGGAAGAAAAGATGTCAGAGACTAGAGTGAAGCTAGAAGAGATTGCCCCTGAACTACACAAAGCGATCACACAAGATTTGCGCCTTTCGCTCGGTGAGAAAAAACCGGATGACCCCAGCTTAGAAGTGAAAGCTGTTCAGGTTCAAGCGTCTATTCATGATATTTTTAGCGGCGACAAGAGCAACCCCCTAAAGCGGAATTTCCAGGAAAGACTAACGCAACATAGAAATCGTGAACAATTCGATTTTTTGCAAGAAATTTATAATGTTCATCAAGATATTCAGAGTGGCAAATTACAGCCGAGCGATCCTGATGATGCGGCCGCTATTAAACAAGTCCTAACTGCTATCGCAGAAAAATATGTGGACGAAAAAGAACAGAAAAATGCTTGGGACATGTCGCCGGAAGAGGCGAAACAAGCAGTGCTCGTTGAAAGCACTCAAGCTAATATTTCCGCCAAAAACTTAAGTTTTCTCGCTAAGGACAAGCGAGATGATATAGAATTAGATCATTTTGCTCCCGCGTTTACTGAAGTGTTTCGCGAAATGATAAAGGATATTAATTTATACACTGACGAAGAAGCGGCACGCGCAAAGGTAACCCCCGCACAATCCGCGCCTGAATTAATGAAAGCCGGCTTACGAGCCGATTTTGAGCGCTTAAAAAACCCCGATCCCTCTGAGAGGCAAGCGAAAGATGCAGCGCTTACCCTAGGCGAATATCTTCTCGGGCAAATTGATCGGAGCATCAAAAGACTCACTGCGCACAACAGCGCTGACGTTAAAAAGTCGCCGGCCAAGGAAGAAGCGGCCATGAGTCGACGCACGTCATTCTGGGATAGGGGAAGAAACAGGAGCCGATCGCGGTCTCCCAGTCCGATTCCTCATGAAAAAACAATGGTAGACTTTAGCCACCTGATCAAGTTTGTTGAAATGGAAAGAGCGAAAATGAAAAAAATCGTTTCGACCGCCACCTATGACGGCTCATCCGGAGCTGAGCTACAAAAACGCATCACGGATTTTAATGCCGCTTACAATAAAAGCGTTCAAAACATGCTTACGCAAGCAACGGCAAATTCCAAGACTGCCGCGTCAGACGACCCGCGAGTTTTGGGTCATTTACAGTCTGCTTTGCGCTTAACAAATCAAATGAGCGATCGTGACTCACCACGCAACAGAATAGCCATGAGTCCCTCAGCGAGCCCCGCGGCAAGTCCTGGAGAGACTCCTCGGCGTCTATCCAAAATAGAAGTGAAAGTGGCGGATCTCGGTGAAGATGAAATTGCCCAGATTATGAAAGACAGGGATGCGAGGGACCGCGCCAATAACCGCGGTCCCAAGCGCTAACGCCGTTCTAGTAAGGCTGAATCACCACCTTCGTACCAATATCGGCGAAATCATTCCGCAGCCATTCCGCATCCGGGATACGCATGTGGATGCAACCATGGCTGATATTGTTATCACCGAGCATGTGGTCCGGCGAGCCGTGCAATGATTCACCGTTGTGGAAGAACATGCAATACGGCATCAATGCCCCGCCCTTTCCGAGAGGATAAATCTTCGACGCGCAATTCACGTCTCCCATCGAATAGATGCGGAAGGTGCCGATGGTCGTGCGACAGGGACGACCCTCATCAGGGCAAAAACTGGCCCCGGCATTCGCAATCCCGCCACGCACCAGTTGGCCATTATTATAGGCACCCCAGGCGTAAATTCGGGGGTCGACTACAATGACCTTGCCTTTGGAGGCAATCGTCTGCGGCATCATGGAAGAATAGTGCGACTCGTCATAGTGAACGGCATAAGGATATTCGCCACTATTCATAGAAACCCGATTATTGGTACAGCCGCTTACCAAAAAGGACAGAAGAGCTAAAAAGAAACATCCGCGCCATAGATAGTTCTTGTTCATGGCTCTCTCCTTCAATAATTTTTATCCTAATTACATTATACCCCCCGAAAACTAGCCCCCTACCCGATCTGACCCAATTACTTCAAGTTTAGGTTTAATTTATAGCCAATTGGGGGCTTATTAACTCTTTTGCTTCCGGCTAGCTCTTTAAATAATAAAGAGAAACTTTAAGTGATGCTTGCATGTTACTAAATTTAGGATTATTTTTACTGGATTAATCTATACCTCCCCCCGAAAAAAAATCATAATTCTAAACACTTGGGAAGCGCTATACTAATAGTTAAGAGATGAAATAGGGAGCGAGCAGCATGTCTTCCGATGATCAAAATATAGTCGAACGTCTCAATCGCATCATTGAAACTCAGTCACGTTTAGCGGAAGCCGACTTTGATCTCAAGGCCTTCATGGAACTGGTCGTCAACCAGATGCAACGCCTAAGCCCTGCGACCGGCGCTATCATTGAGCTAATCGAACACGATCGCTTGATCTACCGCGCCGCCACAGGCTCCGTAAAAAAGCACCTCGGCTTGTCCCTGGACATGAAAACGAGTTTCTCTGGCCTCTGCGTGCGCAGAAAAGAGATCCTTCATTCCGAAGACACTGAAAATGATACCCGCGTCAACCTAGCAGCCTGCCGCATGGTCGAGGCTCGCTCCATGCTCGTGGCACCACTGATGAATAACGGAGTCTGTGTTGGCGTATTGAAAATACTCTCAAACAAACCCCATGCCTTTCGCGATATTGATATTCAAACTTTGCATCTCATGGCTGGCCTGATTGGCTCCGGCCTTGCTCACCAGATTTATTATGAAACAAAGGATGAATTATTAGCCGAAAGAACCCAGATGCTGGAAACCCTAAAAAAAGCGGAGGATCTATTGGCTTTCCGTGCCAATCATGATTACCTCACCCACCTGCCTAATCGCGCGCTTTTTCATACCAAACTGCTGAGCGCCATGTCACGGGCACGTGCAGAAAAAACCTTACTCGGCTTAATGTATCTTGATATTGATTTTTTTAAAAAGGTGAACGACACCTACGGCCATGGCATGGGTGACGCCGTGTTACAAGAGTTCTCCAAGCGCCTGCAATCCTTCCTGAAGAACGAAGATGTCGTCGCGCGCTTCGGTGGCGATGAATTCGTTTTACTCTTGCACGACTTGAACGATAAAAATCAAGCTGAAGAAACCGCCAAAGCCATTTTGGACAAAATGCAGGAAACCTACCAGCTCCACAATCGCAACCTATCGGTCACGACCAGTATCGGTTTGACCTTTTTCCAGGGAGAAAACACCACGGCTGATGCGCTGTTAAGCCAAGCCGATCAAGCGCTTTACGCAGCCAAGCAAGCCGGAAGAAACACTTGGGATGTTTATAATTCAGAAATGATTCAATCCAATTAAATCCCCAGCCCGCTTGCTACTTATCCACAGTTTCTGTGGATAAACATGTGATTAAATCGCTTATAACCCGGTAAATGACCACAATTTGATTCTAAACTCAGATTTAGCTCATAATTAATATATCTGTTCTGTAGTATAATAAAAGGTAGGAAAGCTAATCAAACTTCGGGAGGGTGCTTCTATGTTAGGCAAACACGACTGTGTCAAAGCCAAGCTCTGCCCCTTTTCCCTAGGGGTTGCCCTAGGTGTCGCAGAAGCTGTGTTCATGCTGCTTTTTGCCTGGGCGGGTCATTTCTGGCACTACGGAACGCCGATCATTCATCAAATCGCCACGCTCTATATAGGCTATGCTCCCACGATCATCGGCGGCGTCTATGGCGGCCTGTGGGGACTGCTGGATGGCTTTGTCTTCGGCTTCATCATAGCGCTGGTCTATGACTTTTGCCTCTGCTGCTGTTGCGCCAAGACGTCCATGTGCGAAACCAAGGACATGAAGCGCTAGAGTGTGCGGGTTTAATAACGAATCCTGCCAGAGCAACTGGTGGGATTTATTTTAACTGATTTTTTTATAAACGTTCACTGAGTTCATGCCCCAACTCATCAACTCCCTTCCCTGATACAAAACCTCAAATTGCTCATGCTGAATTTTTTTAGTGGTGACAATCACCCGGCTTCCGGGTTGCAGCCCCTGCAGCTTCAGAAGTAAAGCCTCCCAAGTCGGATAACTGAGGCAGGTGGCGTTAATAAAAATGACAGTGCCGTCGCTGATGTCCGTATTGAGGAAATTATCGTTCACAAATTGAATGGCGGCTAAACGACGTAAAAAAACCTCGGTGCAGGGCTTATCGCCCAAACTCACCAGCGCCTTGGCTTTGGTCATTTGTGCATTCGCTAAATTGCAAAGCCCGGGCAAGAGTTCAACGCCGCAAGCTTTACTCAAGTCCTGGCAAAACGCCGCCGCAAAAACAGCCTTGCCCGCGCCACTGCCTAAATCGTAAAACACTTCTCCCGCTTGCAGCTTAACCAGATCGAGGAGAAGAATAAAAGATTGGAAATTGATCTCGCCATAAACATAGGCATCGTCTTTCAATCGCAGACGCGCTCTTTCACGCTGGGAAAGCCGGCCCGCATTGAAGCCGCGGTAAAGCGTGGTCAAGATACTCACGATCCGGCTTAAACGTTTACCCTCGGGATGGGATAAAAGAGCCTTATCTAAGTCATTTCTGGCAAAATAAGGCCGTAATTGGTAACGCCACAGCCAAGGCAGCCAAATGACCAGCAGTACAAATACAAGAAGTCCGTAAATCAATTTCAACATCCATTCTTTATGCCGCCAGGAGCGGGGGCAGGAACAGGTGTACTGCGCTTCGCCTGAAATGATTCTTTAAGTTGCACAACCAATGCCTCAGAAAAGAAACGACCTTGCTTCAGTCTAGGGGACTGAGTCGCGCTGTCCACAGAATCTTCTTCTCGCTGACGCTTGGCAGCTCTTGTCCTAATCGAAAAAGGGTCCACAGGGGCAAGATCAAAATAGAGCCGAATATCTCTTTGTGGCACGTTTTCGGGAGTTTTCTGCAGCAAGCAATATTGCTCTCCCGGCTCCATCCCCAGATACACTGTCGCTTGCGCCTGGGACTGCTTCAAGATAATAGGCATGTCTCCGTCCGCTCGCAGAATCACCAGATTCACATTCAGCGCACGACTCAAGGCGAGCACTTCTAAGAGATGTTGCGTCGTCCACAGTTTGGATTTAACCAGGGGCGCAACATGTTGGAAAAACTCAACGCCGCCCAGTTGATCGGTAAAATAGGCCGCAGATTCCCGAGCCTGGTTACTCAGAATATCACGTATGCTTTTTAATAGTGCCGACCTGTCCGGATATTGGGCAGCCGGATATTGCGTTTCGAGCAGCACACTCCGCAGAGGACTTGGCTTCGCCTCGGCGGCACTCGCCTCCATACCCCAAAGTTGAGCCTCCTCAAGCAACATGCCGTGATGTGTCCGCGCTAACAGCGCTTCCTGCTTCGCCGTGAGGCTGGGCTTTTCTGGATGTTGCTCGCTCATGGCTCGGCAACAATCCAAGGCTTTCTGATAGTAGGAAAACGCTCTTACCGGTTGGTTAGCCTCGATATAAAATCGCCCAACGGAATTACAATAGATAATCATGGAACGATAATCATCGTCCGTTTTCCGGTAAATCGTTTCGGCGATACTCAGTGCAAACTGCAACGTTCGAATGGCATTCTCACGATTTTCCTCTGTGCCTGACATCATATCAATGTGCGACGAAAGAGAGAGAAGCTGATGATAGCGGGAGGAATCGCGGTCGCTCTTGGACACAATTTGCTTGTTGAACTCTAAAAGATCTTCAATGACATCTCTGGCTTCTCTTAGATTTTCATCGTTAAAGATTTTTTTGGCGTGCTCAATGCCGCCGGCAATAACATCTCTCAAGAGCTGCTGCTTCTGCGGAATGCTCAACACTAAATAGGCTTTATGGCCAAGCAGGTGCTGGATAGATTCGAAATGGCCACGGACTGCAACATCAAATAAGACGCTTGGGCCATCTTTATCTTTTGGCACAAGCAAGTCGGGCGATTGATCGAGTAGTTTATCGATCTCCGACAGTTGACTCGTCTGGAGAGCTTGTCGCAACAGTTGACGACCCGTCATTAGAAACTCCTAAATTTATGCTGTTCTAAGGGACTTTCGCGCATCCTGTCGCCATGATTTTTTTTATAGTTATTCCACGCTGCGTATCATATAGCGCTTCACAAAAAATTAAAAGCTTTCTCGGATGATTAAAAAGAATTTTTTTCCTAGGCGGACGCAAACAGCGAGCGCTGCGCGGTATTAGCCCAGATTTTTTGCCAGCGTCAGTTCTGTTTCAACCTTAGACGTTTTGCCCGACCACCACAAGACGCCGAGCAAGCCGCAAGCAACGACCATAGAGATCGGCAAAATAGACAGGGCGAACTGGTAATCGCTAACAGAATAGGAAAGTGACATCTTCGGTGTTCCCGCTTTTCCACCTACGTAATCCAGCAAAAGGCCGATGGCCGGCTGGGAAATAATAGCGCCCAGCATCACGA
>Ga0206822_1163_pt1 | contig 13462 bp, 12 predicted proteins | sample Alteio_BWOrgCont_83_FD_152913 | JGI IMG/M metagenome (GOLD analysis project Ga0206822, IMG submission 152913) | Enriched cells from forest soil in Barre Woods Harvard Forest LTER site, Petersham, Massachusetts, United States -... | ecosystem: Environmental > Terrestrial > Soil > Temperate forest >... | reverse complement strand
CAGGAATACTGTTTGTGGCTGGGATGTATGGGTGGATACGATCCCAAAGGGCGCGAGATTATTGCTGATTTCGCGCGCGTGATGCGGCACCTGGGTACGAGCTTTGGCGTGCTGCGCAAGGAAAAGTGCACCGGCGATCCGGCGCGCAGGCTGGGCAACGATCTGGTGTTCGGCGAGTTAGCTGAGCAGGGATTGAAGACGTTTGAGCAGGCGAAGGTGAAAAAGATTGTGGCGATCTGTCCGCACTGCGTGAGGACGATTGCGACGGACTGGCGCGATTACGGGGTGGCGCCGGAGATTGAGCATCATTCGGAATTCATGGCGCGGTTTGCAGAGAAATTGCCGAAGCAGAGCGGGGAGACAATTGCCTATCACGACCCCTGCTATCTCGGCAGATATCGCGATGTTTATGAAGAGCCGCGTGCGGTGGTGAAGAGCGCGGGCGAGTTAGTAGAAGCGGAACGAAATCACGAGCGGAGTTTCTGCTGCGGCGCAGGTGGAGGGTTGGCGTTCCTGGGCGAGGAGACCGGCGAGCGAGTGAGCCACGTACGCGCGAAAGAGCTGATCGCGACAGGCGCAAAGACAATTGGAACGGCTTGCCCGTTCTGCAACACGATGTTTCGCGATGCAGTGGGAGCGATGGACGGAGAGCAGCCGCAGCTGCTGGATATTGCACAGCTGACGGCGAGAGCGCTGCCGGATGCGGATGAGCGTGAGGCTTCTGTATAAGGCGTGCCATGCGGCCTATCGATTATGCTGCACGCATGCGCCTTATTTTGATTCTTGCCGTTCTCTTCGTTGTTCCTGGTCTTGCAAGAGCTCAAAGCGTGCCGACCGCAACGCAGGGTATACACATGGACTGCTCTATTGGCAATGATGACTCAGCACAGGAGGCGGCGCTGTTGAAGGCATCGCCGCACGGGGGCAAGAGGATTGGAGAGCATACGCTGCAGGTGAACTGGGCGCATGGCGTAAAGACCTTCAAGGAGAAGAAGCCATACAACACAGGCGAGATCGGTGGGATCAACTGGGAATACTGCGGGTACAACGCGACGCTGAAGATGCACCTGATCTATAAGAACGACGGCGATACGGAGATTAGCGGCGGGGTGCTATTGGACGATGCGACTGGGCGTCTGCTGCCGGCGGGCTACACCGTTATGTTCTCGGCTGACGGGCTTTATTACGCGGCGAGTTACCAACCGGGCGGACAGGATGGCGATTCGCTTTCGCTCTATGACCGCAAAACAGGCGCGGTTCTGTGGGATGGCATGGCCGCCATAACGAGCGGCAAGGACCACAACATTCTTGTGCAGTTCGACAACTACCGCTGGAATGGAGATGTGTTGCTGGCGGATGGAAAGTCGGTGGCGTATATCGACAGTCCAGCTTCGCCGCCTACGGGCGCGCCGCCACCGCAGACGCAGCTCTATAGGCTGAGCCGGCAGGCGGATGGTAAATGGGCGTGGTCGCCGGCGGCTGCCAAGACGTAAAGATGCAGATTTGCGCAAATCGTTAGTATGCAGTGCGAATAAGAATGGCGTCGCCGTGAGATGCGGGCGACGCCATGGTTTGTTGAGCAGAAAGAACTAGCTGGGCTGCCAGGAGGAATCGAAGGGCTTGGCTTCGAGACCCATGTAGCCGACGTCGACGGAGACCGCGCCCTTTTTGTCGTCTTCCTTGGAGCTGTTGAAGGCGAGCATCATGGCGGCAACGACGAGCGGGTCTGCATCGCTTGAGATCTGCACTTGATATTCATTGCCGGAGCCGATGGCGATGCGGTTCTTGGTGATGGCTGCGACCTGGGTGTCTCCCTTGTAGATGGAGAACTTCACACCGCGGTGGCGGTAGAGACGGTACTGTTCGCCATTGCCCTCAGCCAGGTAGACGGGTTTGATGCGCGACTCAGTCTTGTAGTGATAGGTGCGGCCGTCGGCGAAGACGAAGTCGTACTTCTGGCTGAAGAGAGCGAAGCCGCCTTTGAGGTTGGCGGCGATCTGGCCGGCCGAATCGACGACTTTGAGGTTGGGGAAGAGGGAGAAGATCTTCTTTTCGGCGGTGTAGGTAGCGCCGCCGGGGGCGACGATGTCGTAGGTAGAACGCAGGCTGATGATGCGCTCCTTGATGCTGAGATCCATAGAAAACTCCGAGGGTGAATTGAAAGAGAAGTGAGGCGATGCTATCCCAGCGTCGAAACAGCGTCAACGAAAGGTCTGAAGCAGACATTCCGCGGTCAATCGCGCTCAGTTTCTATACTGATCGATATCTATGCCAGGTAGTGAGGGAATTTAAATTATGCAACTTTTATATTGCATGAATCAGTTGTTTCTGGATAACATGCAACCATAAAGTTATATGTAAGGAGGGTAAATGGAGAATAAGGTAGAGAAGCAGATCGAGATTGCCGCACCGGTGGCGAAGGTTTGGGATGCGCTGACGGACTACGAAAAGTTCGGGGCATGGTTCCGGGTGAAGCTGGAGGGGCCGTTCGTGGCGGGTAAAGTTTCGACGGGGTATATCACGTGGCCGGGGTACGAGCACCTGAAATGGGCTGCGACGGTGAAGGAGATTGTGCCGCAGAAGTTGTTCTCGTTTACGTGGCATCCATATGCGGTCGATCCGGAGAAGGATTATTCGCAGGAGATACCGACGCTGGTGGAGTTCCGGCTGGAGGCGACGACCGGGGGCACGCGAGTGACGGTGACGGAGAGCGGTTTTGACAAGGTGCCGGAGGCGCGGCGGGCAGAGGCGTTCCGGATGAATGAGCGGGGATGGGAACAGCAGATGAAGAATATCGAGGAGTACGTACTTGGAACAAAGTGAGCGGCTGGGTGGAAGCGAGGCCGAAGCGTTTGCAGCGCTGGGCGACTGGACACGGCTGCTGCTGGTGGTTCGGCTGGCTGAGGCAGGACGTGGGGAAGAGCTGTGCTCAATCGAGGAACTGAGCGGACATGTGCGGCAGCAAGGCGTGAGGCTGACTCGACAGGCGGTGACGAAACACCTGCACACATTAGAGCGCGGGCGATTGGTGCGCAGCGAACGGCACGGGCGGGAGCGGCTGTATGAGCTGGATCCGGAGGGGATTGTGGCGATGCGTGCGTACCTGGAGCGGGTGAGCGCGCATTGGGAGAGAGCTTTGGGAAGGTTGAAGGAGTTTGTGGAAGACAGGGGATAGAGAGTAGGGGATAGAGGATAGAGAAATGCAAATGCAAAGGCAAAGGCAAAGTCGAAAGCAAACGCAACAGGTTTGAACCCAAAGGGCGTAGGGGAACGCAACGTGCGCAATGTTTAAGGCGCAACGAACGCAATGCTGGAAGTTGTTGGGTGTACAGCTTTCCGAAGACAGCGCCAGCGGTTTAGCATAGGGACATCGCTTGTCACTGCCAGAGGAGAACGCATGAGCTGGGTGCGGAAGACAGGAGTGTCGCTGGTGGTGGGTGGGGCAATGCTGTGCACGGCGGGCGTGGGGACGGCTGCGTATGGGCGGGTGATGGCGCGGATTGACGTGACGCGGTTTCGAGCGCAGGGTGGGGCGCTGGCGCTGTGGGATGGGAAAAGAATCCTGGCCTACAAGAAATCGTTACACGTCGCAGACGAACCGGCGCTGGCGGTGCTGCGGGTGCCGGCGCTGGGGATTGAGGCTCCGGTGCTGGAAGGGACAAGCGATGCGGCGCTGAACCGCGGGGTGGGACATATTGAGGGCAGTGCAGAGCCCGGAGAAGCTGGGAATGTAGGGATTGCGGGGCATCGCGACGGATTTTTTCGCGCGCTAAAAGATGTGAAGCTGGGCGAAGTGCTGGATCTGGAGCGGCGGACGAGTGCGGGGATTAAGAGCGAACAATATAAGGTGGAACGGATTTCGGTGGTCGAGCCAACCGATACGAGCGTGCTGAAGGCGACTGACGAGGCCACGTTGACGCTGGTGACGTGCTACCCGTTTTATTTTGTGGGATCGGCTCCGCAGAGATTTGTGGTGCAGGCGAAGAAGCAGACAGTAGACAGTAGTGAGTAAACAGTAGAGGAGATGCGGCGATGAAGAAGCTTTTGCTGGGTGCGGTGATGGGATTGTTTGCTTTTGGGGCGTGTGGCGTGGCTCGCGCAGGTGGGCCGGAGGCGGCGATTGGCGCCACCGTGGTTTATGCGAGTGGCAATGATCTGCTGATTAAGGCGACCGATGGTCGCTTGCTGAATTACACCGTGCCGGCGGGATATCAGTTCACGATCGACGGCGGCAAGGTAGGGCTGAAAGAGTTGAAGCCAGGCGCGGTGTTGAAGGGGCCGGTGGCGACGGGCAGCGAGCCGCTGGTGATCGGGCATATTGAGACGGTAAAGGCCAAGGTGTATGCGGCACGGCCGCCGGATACGGTGACGCTGATTCTGAGTGATGGGTCGCAGGACTTTACAGTGCCGGCGGGGACGATGTTCAGCGTAAATGGAGCGAGCGTCTCTCTGGGCGGGTTGAAGCGCAATGATGAGGTTGAGGCGACGCTGCTGATGGCGGGCAAAGGCGATGGGTCCACACCGGCGCAGAAGGGCGCGCTGCTGGTGGAGAAGAGCGAAGACCTGCCGCAGGCTGGAAGTATGTTGCCGACATTTGTGGTAGCTGGGTTTGGGATGGTAATGGTCGGGATGGTGATGATGTTTGTGGCGCGAAAGACGAACCGTTACTCAGCATGATCCGATAAGGGGTCGATTCCGAGGAACCAATGAACGCTGAGCCAGACGCCATCGTTGAGTATCAGGGGGTATCGGATGATCTAACCCTGAGTCTGTCGAAAGTTATTTATGTACTCGCGGGTATGTTCGCCAGTCTCTACTTCGTCGATAAGTTTGCGGTCCACTTGATGAGTAAGATATTTCGGACTGATTACACTCGATCTTTATTTGACGCATGGTTCTTATATCTTGGTCTGTGTTGTGTCGCTGCACCAATCATTGGGGCGACTTTCTTTTCGCCGGTAAAGAGCCTGTTTTCCTGGCCCACACATAACAGCACACGAAGTCCGGACAAATTCGTGCAAGTCCTATGCGGAGTCGCTGGAGGGCTCTTGGCATCACTACTTGCAGCGCCGCTGCCTAAAGGACTATCGGAAGGTGTAATTTGGGATTTAGCTTCACGGCTGGCGGGCGATGACTCGTACTACCTCTTTTTCCCCTTCCTGGTTCTTCTGGGAATCGTTGCTTCAGTTGCTACCGAACTTTTCTTCAGGGGAGTTGTGTTCCGAGTGCTGGTTGTCTCGGCCAATCTCACATCAGCCATCGTCGCCAGTAGTCTGCTTTCTGCGTATATGTGGTCATTCGATAGACCTTTGGCTGTTCTAATCTTTGGTGTCATTTCTGGGCTATTGTTTTATAGAACCAGAAATCTTCTCGCGTCGATTCTCGCAAATACGTTGTTTCTGCTGACAAATGATTTGAGCTGTGCCATCTTTCACAGGGCTACGCAAAAGTTTCACTGAAAAGAGGCGAATAAAGTGAGAGATAAAGTGAGAGACAGATTTTGTTGAAGCATGCGATTTTGTTAATGAGCTTGGCAGGTTCCATCTGTGCGTTTGCGCAGAGATCGACACCGGTGACGCAGGCGGAGGTCGATGCGATTACGCGCGACGCGATCCTGATCGACACGCATAACGATGTGCCGTCGCTGACGGTGGATGGGTACGACATTGCCACCCCGAATGTGCATGGCATGACCGACCTGCCGCGCATGCGCGGCTACCTGGGCGCGGAGTTCTTTGCAGTGTTTGTGGATGCGGAGTATGTGAAGGGCAACCACTCGGCCAACCGTACGCTGCAGATGATCGACACGGTGCGGACGGATGTGATTGCGAAGCATCCCAACGATTTTATTTTTGCGACGACTGCGGACGATATTGAGCGCGCGCACCGCGAGCACAAGATTGCGGCGCTGATGGGGATTGAAGGCGGACACGCGATTGAGGATTCGCTGCGGCTGCTGCGGGATTATTACGCGCTGGGCATTCGCTACATGACGCTGACGCACTTCAACACCAATGACTGGGCGGACTCGCAGGGCGATTTTGAAAATCCGAAGGTGCGGAAGCACAACGGGCTGACGCCGTTTGGAAAAGATGTAGTCCGAGAGATGAACCGGCTGGGGATGATGGTGGACATCTCGCACGTAGCGGACAAGACGTTTTACGATGCGCTGGCGGTGAGCACCGCGCCGATGATTGCGTCACATTCCTCGTGCCGGGCGCTGACCAGCTTTACGCGCAACATGACGGACGACATGATCCGCGGCCTTGCTGCGAAGGGCGGCGTCATCAATATCAACTTTGGGTGCGACTTTCTTTCGCAGCGCTATTACGACGCCAGCAATGCCGGCGAAGCGGAGCTGAAGAAACGGCGTGCGGCGGCCGAAGCGCTGAAGGATCCCGTGGCGAAGCAGGCTGCACTGGATGCTCTGAAGAAAGAGACGGAGCCAAAGATAGAGCCGGCCACGCTAAATGACCTGGTGGCGCACATCGACCATGCGGCGAAGATTGCAGGGATTGACCACGTGGGGATTGGGACGGATTTCGATGGTCTGCATTGCGTGCCGCTGGCAGTGGACAGCTACAACAAGTTCCCGGCTTTGACGCGGGCGCTGCTGGAAAAGGGCTATTCGGCTGACGACATCAAGAAGATTTATGGCGGCAACATGCTGCGGGTGATGCGGGCGGTGGCAAAGCGGGCGGACGAGCTGAAGAGCGAGCCGGCTATTGAGACGGCGTACAAGCCATAAAAGAATAAGCAGATTCGAATTCACTCAGAGGAACCAGAAAGACAAGAGCAAACGCATAAACGCGATGTTCGCAATGTTTAAGGACGCAATGTGCGCGATGTTTAAGACTTAGCTTGCGCGGGATAGCGGGCGCGGCCTATGCTCGATTAACCAGCTCGCAACAAAGCTCAAGAATTGGGTTTGGGAACTGCATGACTGTGCGTGTCTATCGCCTGCTCGCCGCATTATGCGATCTGCTGATCGCGACCGTATTCTTCCTGCTGTGGGGATGGTTGCGGCGGCCTGGAAGCGGCGTGGGATGGTGGCTCATCGGGACCGCCCTGTTTGTGGTGGCGTGGATGGAAATTTGCTGGCGGCTGCGTGGCAGTCCCGGGAAAGCGATGTTCAACCTGGGCGTGAATTACCGGTCACGCGGAACGGTCTATCTGCGGGAACTGGTGGGTAAGGGGGCAACGTGGGCCACGAGCGGATTGGGACTGCTGACGATTTTTCTGCCGCAGCAGCGCACTCTGCACGATTACATTGCGAACACGGATGTGAGCAGGAGCCCGAACGCCAGCGGGCTGGTGGATGGGTTGCGCATTGGATTTGCGGCGATAGTGGGTGGGGTGGTCGTGCTGGCATACGTAGGAGCGAAGGATTCTCCCAGCAGCGCGGCTGCACTAGCGCCGGCGAAGTGGAATGTGAACGATTCATCGAAGGCGGTGATGACCGTCCATGTGTTTCGCGGCAAGGATGAGTATGCGCAGGGCAGCGGGTTTTTGATTGACGGGCAGGGAACCGCGGTAAGCAATGTGCATGTGATTGGCGCCGGCGATCGTGCTGAGGTGGAGCTGCAGGATGGACGCAAGTTTCCAGTGACAGATGTGCGCGCCTACGACATGTCGCAGGATGTCGCGATCTTCAAAATTGGAAATGCGGCAAATGGAAATCCGCCGAGGCCCGCGGTTCCGGGAGCGTTTCCAGCCGTGCAGTTGGGAACTTCAGGCAATTTGCAGATACTGGACAAAGTGGTCGTGATCAGCTCGCCGGAGGGGCTGAGCAACACGGTGACGGAGGGGATATTGAGCGCGCGGCGTGGAGGCGATCAGCCGGCGCTGCAGGTTTCGGCGGCGATCTCGCCGGGATCGTCGGGCGGCCCGGTGTTCGACGAGGCAGGGTTTGTGGTGGGTGTGGCGCAGAGCCAGTGGGATGAAGGCGAGAATTTAAATTTCGCTATACCGGTTGAGGTGGTGACCACGCTGCTGAAGAAACCGGACATGAATGTAACCACGCAGAATTTTTTTACCAACGTGCTGCATCGCGACGTGCATAGCGACAAAGATTACGACGACGATGACAGCAGTAACGACAGCACTACAAACCGAAGACACTGGAGATGAGAGACAGATGAGCGCAACGAAGAAAGCTGTGGTGACGGCCAATGCGCCGGGAGCGATTGGACCTTACTCGCAGGCGATTTGGGTGGGCGAGATGCTGTTTACGTCGGGGCAGATACCTATCGACCCAGCAACCGGAGCGCTTGTTACAGGTGGGATTGCAGAGCAGACGACGCGGGTATGCGAGAACCTGAAGGCGGTGCTGGAAGCGGCGGGCGTGGGGTTCGCCGAAGTGGTGAAGACAACCGTGTTCCTGAAAGACATGAAGGATTTTGCGGCGATGAATGAGGTCTACGCGAAGTATTTTGCGGGTGAGGGGTTTGCGTCTCCGGCGCGCTCGACCGTGCAGGCGGCGGCTCTGCCGAGAGATGTGATGGTAGAGATTGATTGCATTGCGATGGGCGGTTAGGGGATCACGCCGACGGATTGCAAAAACTTCAGGCTATCGAGCTGAACCTGCTGGTTCTGTTCCGGGGTCCACTTGCCGTGAAGTCCGCCGGGGATGGTAGTGAAGGCATTTTTGATGCCGGCTCTATCGAGATCTTTTTTTAGCTCGACGCTGGCCTGGTAGGGGACGGTGGGGTCAGCGTCGCCATGGGCCTGGAAGACAGGTGGGATGCCGGCGCGGATGTAAGTCGAAGGTGACATCTTGTGCTCCATGGCGAGGAGCGAGGGCCTGGGGTCAGGGCCCATCCAATGCGCAGTTGATGGGCTGGTGAAGGCGCCGGGCTCTGTGGGTTCGAGGTGGTAGGGGCCATAGAAATCGAGCACGGCTACGATCTTTGCCTGGTCGCGGCATTGGGGCAGATCGATGTCGTTGTCTTTGGGCAGGACGGCGGCGAGCAGCGCGAGATGGCCTCCGGCGGAGGTGCCGTAGGTGACGACGCGGTTGGCGTCGAAGTGATACTGCGCGGCGTTGCGCTTGACCCAGGCGAGGACACAGCCGACATCCTGCACGGCAGCGGGAGCGACGGCGGAGGGAACGGTATCGATGAGACGGTACTCCACGTTGACGACGGAGAAGCCGGCCGCGAGCCAGGCGCGGAAGCCGCCATAGCTTTGCGGGCGCTGGCCATTGCGCCACGCTCCGCCATGCATGTAGATGAGCACAGGAGCAGCTTTACCGGCAGGAAGCGCGGCGTTCTGGTAGACGTCGAGAAGCTGTGACGTCGGAGTGTAGCCGGGAGCGTCGGAGGGGAAGTAGACGACGTCTTTGGTTTCGATGGGCCTGGGAACGGCATTCCAGGTGGAAGGATCAAGCCAGGTCTGCGCAGGAAGCGAGACAGCGGAGACGAGTGCGAGGAAGAGAAAGAGTGAGGCGCGGAGCATACGAGTCATTTTAGAAGAGACAAAGAAAATGGCCGGCGCCTCAGGAGGAGAACGCCGGCCTGGTAGTTGGAACGTTGGCGGTTAGAACAGGATGCGTCCGCCGACCTGGATGATGCGGTTGCTGAAGTAGCCACCGGTGATGGAGCCCGTGATGTGTCCGAAGCTGGTGGGACCGGAAGTGAGCGTACCAGTAGGAGCGGGCAGGTTGGTGAGGTTGAAGACGTTGGTGGCTTCGCCGCGAACCTGGAACTTCACGCGCTCGGTGATGGAGATGTCGCGGAAGATGGATGCGTCGATGTCACGGCGGCCGGGAGCGTCAAATGTGTTCTGACGCACCGTGCCATCGGAGCCGGCAGGGCCGGCGCCGTTGCAAGCCGCGTTGGAGCCGCCTGTGATCGGCGTGGTCTGACCGTATGAGCAGAACTGGCTGGGATCGATCCAGTCAGCCATCGCCGCAACGCGCGATTTGCCAACGCTGTTCAGGTGCCCGGTACCGCCGTTGACGATGTTAGGACGGTCATTGACGATGCCGTCAGCGTTGTTGTCGCTGCCGGTAGTGACGTTGAAGGGCAGGCCGCTCTGCAACTGGACGATGGAGGTGAGGGTCCAGCCGTTGGCGATGGCGCGCGCTACCTTGCTGTGGAAGCCAAAGATGGGCTTGTAGACGCCGGACATGGCGACTACTTCGCGCTGGTCGTAGTCCGAACGCATGCGGTCGAGATAATGGTTGCGGTTGTCCTGAGGATCGTCCTGCGCCGTGTTCCCTGTGTTGCCGGCGAGATCGATGTCGAGGCTCTGCAGGCTCTTGGACCAGACGTAGAAACCCTGAATCGACAAGCCATGGGAGAGTGTCTTCTGAACCGACACCTGCATCGCGTTGTATTCCGAGCTTTCCGAGGACTGAATCTGAGAGATGGAGGTGAAGAACGGCGCAGCAGCCGTGACGGCGGCGCCGTTGTAGCTGGCTCCGTACGAAACATCGTTGTACGGACGACGGTTGGTAGTGGTAGATGTGGTGTTGCCGTACGAGCAGTTCTGCGTAGTGTTGGCAGCGGCGCAGGATGCACCTGATGTGCCGGCCGCAGTCAGGTTGAAGACCGGGTAGTTGAGATCCCACTCCGTCGGCAGCTTACGGCTCAGGGAGCCAACGTAGTTGATGGTCAGCGCGAGGCCCTTGGGCAACATCTGCTGGACGCCGGCGTTGAACTGGTAGGTGACCGGCCAGTGGAAGTTGGGAGAGACGGTGATGAGGGCCGCCGGCACTACAACGAAGGAAGGAGACTTGGGGTTGTAGGTGAAGGGGAAAGGAGAGTGGCCTACGCCGCCGGCGATGCAGGTGGCATTGCCGCCGCAGAACTCGGTGGGGTCAGTGGCATAGGGGTTGTTGATCGAGATGACGTGGGAGAACGAAGGACGACCGGAGAACGGCTCGCCGTTGGAAGGATAGTTCCAGAGGTTGCCGCCGATGGAGCCGTAGAAAAGACCGCCGCCAGCGTGAATGACTGTCTTGCCGTCGGCGAACGGAGTCCAGGCCATGCCAATGCGCGGCGAGATGTGATCGTAGCGATTGGCAACACCGCCGCGCGGCACGCCATTGTCTCCAGGAAGCACGATACCCTTGGGCAGATTAGGAGCGACCGTGGACTGCTGGCCGGGAATGAAGTCCGCAATCATGTTCTGGGTATTGGTGGGCGCCGTCTGAATGTCATACCGGATGCCGAGGTTGAGGGTGAGGTTAGGACGGATGCGCCAGTCGTCCTGAAAGAATGCGCCCCAGTTGAAGTAGTTGGCGTTCGCGTATACCGGAACGTCGTTGTTCATGGAGTTGGGCGAACCGAAGAAGAAATCGGTGATCGCGGCCGAAGAGCGGCTGGTGGTGTTGGTGTGGTTCGTGAAGGAGAAGACGCCGTAGTCATTCAGCGTGGTCTGCTGAGGATCGTTCTCACGGTTGGCTTCACCGCCGAAGTAGAGAGTGTGCAGGCCATGAGTAGAGCTCACAACGTCACGGATAGCGTAGACGTCGCTGCCGGTGACGGGGCCGGTAATGGCTTCGCCGGCAGTGAACCAGGCGCTGGGCGCCAACTGCGGACGCGAGCATCCGGACACGGGAGTTGCTCCGCAAATCGTACCGCTGGGGAGTTGCTCGTTGAAGGCCGAACCGTAAGTCGCAAGACTGTCCGAGGGAGACGGGCTGCGACCGCCGATGAGGCGCGTGAAGTTGAACATCACCTGGTTAACGGTGTTGTTGGTGATGGTCCAGACGTGGGCAACGTTGGCAACGTGCAAGGTGTATGCGAAGTGATCCGTGGTCCAGCCGAGAATATTGTTGCCGGAGGGATTCTGCAGATAAAGACCCTTCTGGTAGAACTCGCTGACGGTGAGGCGCTGTTTGGTGGTCATCTGGTAGTCGCCCTTGTACAGCTGCTCGTCGGTATTCTGGGTGTAAGGGCTGAGGTCGCGGCGGGTATAGATCGAGTCACCCGGCTGGCTGGGGTTGGGGGTTGGAATGAGACCTGCCTTGAGAATCCCGAGGATAGAAGGATCGAAGACACCCGTGCCGCAGATGTTTCCCGGGCACCAGGCGGTGGCCTTGGGCAAAGCAGGATTGCAAGCCCAGAACTGGGTGGCAGACTGTTCCGCGATGGTGCACTTCAGGTTATCGGCCACCTGAGAGGCGGCGGCGGTGGGAATGTTTTCGGTGAAGTTGCCGGCGTCCATGGCGGCGCTGGGAACGGTGGTGGTGAAGATGTTATCCGCGATAAAACGGAAGCCTGCGTAAGAGGCGAAGAAGAACAGCTTGTCATGCAGGATGGGGCCACCGAGGGTGTAGCCGAAGCGGTGCTGGTTGTAATTCGGTTTGCCCGCCGTGGGCGGAACGTTGTGGATTTGGGCGTTGAAGTTCTTATCGCGGAAGAATTCGAAGACCGAGCCGTGGAACTGGTTGGTGCCGGACTTGGTGAGGACCGAGACCACGCCGGAGGAGTTGCGGCCATACTGCGCGGAGTAGTTGTTGGTCTGGACGTTGAATTCGCGGATGGCGTCCGGGTTGGGCAGCGGGTTGCCGGTATTGCGAACTCCGGTCATGTTGCTGCCGCCATCGAGGTAGTAGGAGACCTGGCCGACGCCGGAATCGGACGAGCCGTTGATCTTGACGTGCTGCTCAGGATAGCCGAGTGGGTTGATAACGCCGCCGTTGCCGCCGGTGCCGGCAGCATTGTTGTTCTGGACGCCGGGGGTGAGATCGAGCAGGCGATAGACGTTGCGGTCGACGAGCGGAAGGTTGTCGATTTCGACGTTGGTGATGGTGCGGCCGAGAGTGGAGTTGCCAGTGTCGAGCAATGGAACTTCGCCGGTGACTTCGACTGTTTCGCTTGTGCCGCCTGCCTGCAGCGCGAGGTTCACCTGGGCATCTTCAGTGACAGTGAGGGTAAGGCCTTCACGGTCCAGTTTTTTGAAGCCTGGCGCAGTTACTGAAATCTTGTAGGGGCCGACGGGGAGGAAGTCTGCGCGGTAGGAACCATTGCCCTCGGTGACGACGGTGCGGGTGAATTGGGTGTCCGTCTGGGTGATGACCACAGTGGCCTTGGGGATGGCGGCGCCGGTAGAGTCGGTCACATTGCCGAACATGGACGCGGTGGACTGCTGCGCGGTCAGACTGGCAGCACAAAACAGGAAGAGAAATGCGCAGACAACTATACGAAAGGACTTAAACACAGGGAACCTCCTCGAAATCAAACAGTTACACAGCTATAGCGGTAGCAGCTCAGTTTTATAAAAGCGGTTGAATTATGCCGCAGAAAACACTACGCCCATCTTTCTTCCTTTGGCAAGAAGAAATTGCTCGAAGCGCGAACTTTTGTCGGAACGTTCCCGGATAATAAGCTCGTGGCACGAACTAATTGGGTAAAAACGCTGTCTCGACAGGGTGGCAGGTGGGGCGTCTAATTGAGTATTCGAGGAGGAAATGTATATGGCAGGAGACGCAAGAGGCGGCGCCAAGGCGACG
>Ga0206822_1162_pt1 | contig 13464 bp, 9 predicted proteins | sample Alteio_BWOrgCont_83_FD_152913 | JGI IMG/M metagenome (GOLD analysis project Ga0206822, IMG submission 152913) | Enriched cells from forest soil in Barre Woods Harvard Forest LTER site, Petersham, Massachusetts, United States -... | ecosystem: Environmental > Terrestrial > Soil > Temperate forest > O... | reverse complement strand
GAATTGCGTTGCGCCGGATTGGGCGAGGAGCTGGATGCATTCGACCCAGCGGACGGGCGCGGTGACCTGGCGGATGAGCGCGTCGCGGACTTCGGGGCCGCGGGTGAGGAGGCGGGCGTCGGCGTTGGCGGCGATGGGGAAGGCGGGGTCGTGGAAGGGGATGGATTCGAGGGTGGTGGCGAGGGAATCCTGCGCGGGCTGCATGAGCGCGGAGTGGAAGGGGCCGCTGACGGGGAGCATGACGGCGCGCTTGGCGCCGGCTTCCTTGCAGCGCTGCGCGGCAAGTTCGACGGCGGCGGTAGAGCCGGAGATGACGATCTGGTTGGGTGAATTGATGTTGGCGGGAGCCACGATGGCAGAGACGCGCGCGGCGGCTTCGGCGGGTGTGATGGCGGGGTTCGAGGGATTGGTGAGCTCTTCGATGACGACGTTGGTCTGTTGCGCGGGGTTGGCAGGATCGGAGAGCGGCTGCTGGGTGAGCTCGTCGGAGACGGCGGCGCAGATGTCGTTGATGCGATCGGCGTCGAGGCCGAGGATGGCGGCCATGGCTCCCTGGCCTGCGGGGACGGCGTCCTGCATGAACTGGCCGCGGGAGCGGACGGTGCGGACAGCGTCGGCGAAAGAGAAGGTGCCGGCAGCGACGTTGGCGGAGTACTCGCCGAGGGAGTGGCCGGCGGCGAAGGCGATGCTGAGATTGCGGGACTTGAGTTCGGGCTCGAGCATGCGCAGCGCGGCGATGGAGACAGTGAGGATGGCGGGCTGGGTGTGCTCGGTGAGCTTGAGGGTGTCTTCGGGGCCCTCAAAGATGATTTTGGAGAGTGGGAAGCCGAGGGCGGAGTCAGCTTCTTCGAAGACGGCGCGGGCGGCGGGGCTGGCGTCGTAAAAGGCGCGGCCCATGCCGACGGTCTGGGAGCCCTGGCCGGGAAAGAGGAGAGCGATTTTTTGGGTGGAATTCATCCCGGTTAGTTTATTCCGTACCACCCCACTCATGCGCGATGAAGCTGCGCATGAATGGGCCACCCGTTATTTTGGGTGGGGAGTTGCGTTTCGCGGGTGGGACGGGGAGAATCGTGGGGTGGTTTTCTAAGGAGAGTGGCTGTGGCGAAGCGTCGGGTTCTGCTGGTGGATGATGAAGTGACTGTTCTGTTGACGATGAAGGCTGTGCTGGAGATTTCAGGGTTCGACGTGGACACGGCGGCGAGCGCGATGGATGCGAAGCGGAAGCTGAAGCTGCGCGAGTATCAGATGGTGATTACCGACATGCGCATGGAGAGCGACGCGGCCGGGCGCGAGGTGATTGCGGCGGCGCGGACGGCGAGCTATCACCCGGCGGTGGCGCTGCTGACGGCGTATCCGCTGGCCGATGAAGACTGGCAGGATATGGGCGCGGACAAGATGCTGGTGAAGCCGATGCAGACGATGGTGTTGCTGCGGCAAATTGAGAAGCTGCTGGACACGCACTCGGCAAAGCTGGCGAGATTGGCCAGCGCGGCGAGCGCTGGAGCGAAGAAGGCCGGCTCCAAGAAGGCTGCGGCGCAGGTGAAGCGCGGGGCGAAGAAATTGCCGGCGAAGAAGGTGGTCGTGAAGAAGCCGAAGAGAAGAAGGGGATAGGGGATAGGGATAGAGGCAGGGGATAGAGGATAGAGGATAGAGAAGGCGCAGTGGTTGAAGGGTTTGGGCTGGAGTTCGGCTGCACAAAGTAACGCTGGTCCTTCGCTACGCTCAGGATGACAAGTTCATTTTTGTGGTGAGGGCTTCGCTCAGGATGATGTGTCGGTTGGGAGTGGGGCGAGGCGGCGGAAGGTGAGGCCGGTGAGCTGTTCGCTGACGGCCCAGAGTTTTTGGGCGACTTCAGGGTCGCAGGCTTTTTTACGGGCGCGGACGACTTTGGGGTGTCCGCGGAATTCGAGGAAGCCGTCGGGGCCGATGAATTCACCGGAGTGGGCGTTGGGATCCGCGGCGGCGTAGACGGTGGGTTCGGCGCCTTCGGTATCGGGCGAAGTGAGGAATTTGAGCGGGCCGAAGAGGATGCTGGTTTTTAGGTCGGAGCCGGGGCCGTTGGTGACGATCTGGGTGCGGGAGATTCCCGGATGGCAGGCGATCGAGATGAGCTTGCTGCCCTGGGCGCGGGCGCGGCGATGAAGCTCGAAGGCAAAGAGAAGATTGGCGAGCTTGGAGTTCTGGTAGGCCTTCCAGGGAGTGTAGCTGCGCTCGGACTGAAGATTGTCGAAGTCGATCTTGCCGTTGCGGTGGGCGAGGGAGGAGACGGTGACGACGCGAGGCTCTTCGGCTCCGAGGAGCTGGGGCACCATATAGCCGGTGAGGGTGAAGTGACCGAGATGGTTGGTGCCGAACTGGCGCTCGAAGCCATCCTCGGTGAGCTGGCGGGTGGGGAGGGCCATGACTCCGGCGTTGTTGATAAGGATATCGAGCGGCAGGCGGCGGGCGTTGAAGCCGAGGGCGAAATTGCGGATGGAGGCGAGGGAGGCTAGATCGAGCAGAGCGATCTCGGCGGTAGGACGGGTGAGGCCCTGGCCGACGTGGCCGACGGCAGCTTCGCGAAGCAGCTTCTGGAGAGCGTCATGGCCCTTATGGACGTCGCGGACAGCGAGGATGACATGGGCGCCGTGGCGGGCGAGCTCGACGGCGGCTTGGTAGCCGATGCCGCTGTTGGCGCCGGTGATGAGTGCTGTCTTACCGGAGAGGTTCGGGATTTGAGCTGGCGTCCAGGACATAGGCATCAGGGCTTTATGCTAACAACACATGAGGTTATGCCGAAGTTTGAATGGTTGCGTCCGATTCCGGGGCACGAACGTACTAAGAGGTATAGAGCAATCTTGAATATGCCTCAAATACTGTGCAATTTGAAGTCAGTATTGAGGTAGAGGTATTGCGTATGGGTGTATGCTGTCATTCCTACGCGCAGTCGAAGAGAAGTATGCAGTGGCTTTAAAGAAGCAGGACGGCGGATGCCCGGCTGGATAATTTGCCGGTTTGACCATTACAATCAGTCGAAAGGCATCTATTACTGTGGGACTTGAGCCCCTGCGGGGCCGAGCGCGATCATTGTCGAAAGAGGAAGGGTTTCCATGAGAATTAGCGCACGAATTCCGGTGGCAGCGGGGCTTCTGCTGGTGTTGGGGTGCAGCCTGGGCTGCCAAAAGCTGAAGGAGCGCGACCAGTTGGTGAAGGGCATCAACGCGTTCAAGGCGGGGCGCTATGAGACGGCGATTGATTTTTTCCAGAACGCCGTGAAGCTGGACCCGGATGATTCGATGGCGCAGTTGTACCTGGCGACTGCGTACAGCTACCAGGTAGTTCCGAACCTGGATACACCGGAGAATTTGAAGACGGCGCAGAAGGCGCTGGATGGCTTCAACAAAGTGCTGGCTCAGAACCCGAACGATTTGGGCGCGCTGCGGCAGGTGGCTTCGATCCACCGCAATATCAAGCAGTACGACCAGGCCATAGCCGACGAGAAGAAAGTGATCTCGCTGGATCCGACCGATTCGGAGGCTTACTACACGATCGGCAATATCGAATGGAACATGTCGTACAAAAATGCGACGACGATCCTGGGCGCGGCGGGATTGACGGACGATGGCGACGGCAACGTAAAGATGAGCAAAGATGTGTGCGCGAAGATGGTGGCTGCGAACAGCGCGCTGGTTGCGGATACGATGGCGAACCTGCAGAAGGCAATCGACCTCAATCCGAACTATGACAATGCGCTGGACATGATGAACCTGGCTTACCGCCGCAAGGCTGACCTGGAATGCGGCAACGATGCAGCGCGCAAGGCCGACCTGGCCAAGGCCGATGCACTGGTGCAACAGGCGGTTGGAGCACGCAAGGCGAATGAAGCTGCCAAGGAGAAGAAGCTGGGCGGCGGAATTTCGATGCAGTAAAAGTTCTAAGTTATAAGTTCTAAGTAAAAGCAAGAGCTCCCGGCGACGGGGGCTTTTGTTTTGCGGCTGAAGGCTCGCGCGGGCGTAGTATGGCTGGCATGATTATCAAAATCCAACTCATCATCTGCTCCTTGTTGACGCTTGCAATCATTGCGTCCTTGATACTCAAGTACCGCCGAACGCGTGACGTTGGGTTTCTATGGTTAGGCGTGGCGATCGTTCTCTGGCCTATGGCAGATGGGCCAGTGCGCTGGTTCTTGCAGCGTCACGCTTTCGGATTTGGCAATTACACCGTGGGGACGGTTCATCAGATCCTTGTGCTGTGCCAATGGGTGATCGGGCTGGTCCTGCAGTTGGTGGCGATTCTTTATCTCTACAAAAAGAAGAGTGCACTGTCTCCTAGCTGAGTGAGGCGACGCTGTCGGGCGGGAGCGCGGCAAAGCCATCGCCGCGAAGGATGGCGTGGAGGATTTCAAGGCCGGTGACGAGGCGCGGGCCGGGGCGCGAAAAGTACGCGGTGCCGTCGACGGCGTAGATGCGGCCGTTGCGAACGGCGGGGAGATCGTTCCACGCGGGTGGCAGGGTGAGAGCACGGAACTGGGCGATGGTTTCGGCGAGGTGATAGCCGCAGGGCATGACGACGATGATGTCAGGCGCAGAGGCGAGGATTTCATCCCAGGTGATGCGGCGGGATTTTTCTCCGGGTGTGGCGAGCAGCGGAATGCCGCCGGCGAGCGTGACCATCTCGGGTATCCAGTGGCCGCCCTGGAAGGGTGGGTCGAGCCATTCGAGGCAGAGGACGCGGGGGTTGGTTGTCGGTCCGGAAATGTGAGACCCCACCCATGTCGACGGTGAGGCTGTCGCCATGGATGGGCCACCCAGAGTTGCGGATGGGCCACCCGAGATTCGATCGATTCGTTGGCGGAGGGAAGCAGTGAGAGTTTGGGCCTGGGCGGAGTGGCCGGTGATTTCGCCGAGTAGCTCGATTTCTGCGAGGACTTCTGCGAGCGAGTGGGCGTTGAGAGAGATGACGCGGGGCTGGGAGGGGAGATGGGCCATGTCGCGGGCGAGGGTGGGCGAGTCGATGGCGCAGACGCGGCAGAGGTCCTGGAGGATGATGAGATCGGGGGCGAGGGCGGTGAGCGCGGGGAGATCGACGAAATACAGGCTGCGGCCTTTTGCGCCTTCGGCAGAGACGATGGCGTCGATTTCGGCGGGGGTGAGGCCGTGGGGAAGATGCGAAAAGACGACGTGAGGGCGGCTGTGGGCTTCGGCGGGGAAATCGCACTCGAAGGTGACGGCGGCGACGGAGGGACCGGCGCCGATGGCGAAGAGGATTTCAGTGGCGGAGGGCAGGAAGCTGGCAATGCGCATGCTACGCCCAGCGTACCCCAGGGGCTAAAGCGCCTTTGTCATTTTGTTGGGACTGTTATGTCACGGCTGAAGCCGTGCCCTTTCGAGGCATCGTGCGAACCCACCCATGTCGATGATAAAGCTATCGCCATGGATGGGGCACCCGGCGCGGGCCAGCGGCGGAATCGGGTGGAAGTGTTGCCGCATCTAATTGATGTGCCGCATTTTCCTCACGGACGTGGAGGATAATAGAGATGCGGACGTGTGCAGAGCACGCTCGTTACCGCCTTTTTAGAGCCTTTTCCCATCGACCGTGCAGAGCACAGCAGTGAGGAACCATGTGCGGAATCGTCGGCGTCTTCGGGCACAGTCCGGTGAGCCAGACCATTTATGAGTCGTTGAGCATGCTGCAGCACCGGGGACAGGATGCCGCGGGCATCGCGACGTATTCCAGAGAAAAGTTTTACCTGGAAAAAGGCAATGGGCTGATTACCGAGGTGTTCCACGCGGGAAACATGGCTCGGCTGTTGGGCGATATGGGCGTGGGGCACGTGCGCTATCCGACGGCGGGGTGCGCGAGCGTGGCAGAGGCGCAGCCGTTCTATGTGAACTCTCCTTATGGGATTGTGTTTGCGCACAACGGCAACCTGACCAACGTGGGCGACATCGTTGAGGGGCTGTTCGAGACGGACATGCGACACCTGAACACCACCAGCGACAGCGAGGTGATGCTGAATGTGTTTGCGCACGCGCTGACACGGCGCGGAGCGGTGAAGCCGAATGAGTACGACATCTTTGCGGCGGTGGAAGAGGTGCATCGCCGATGCAAGGGCGGCTACGCGGTGATTGCGCTGGTGGCGAACGTGGGGATGGTGGCCTTTCGCGATCTGCATGGAATTCGGCCGCTGGTGTTTGGGACGCGCGAAGTGGGGGGCAAGACCGAATACATGGTGGCGAGCGAGAGTGTGGCGCTGCAGGTGGGCGGCTTCAAGATTGACCATGACCTGGCGCCGGGCGAAGTGATTTTTATCAACATGGAGGGTGAGCTGTATTCGCATGTGAGCAAGCTGGCGCATGAGAAGGCCCCATGCCTGTTTGAGTTTGTGTACCTGGCGCGGCCGGATTCGGTGCTGGATGGAGCGAGCGTGTACCAGGCGCGCATCCACATGGGAGCGAAGCTGGCGGAGAAGATTAAGCGCGAGTGGAAAGATGTGCCGATCGATGTGGTGGTGCCGATCCCTTCGACGAGCCGGGTTTCCGCGCAGGAGATTGCGACGCGGCTGGGGCTGCCGTACCGCGACGCGCTGGTGAGAAACAGATACGTAGGGCGGACGTTCATCATGCCGGGCCAGGCGATACGGAAGCAGTCGATACGGCGGAAGCTGAACCCCATACCGCACGTGATCGAAGGCAAAAACGTTTTGCTGGTGGATGACTCGATTGTGCGCGGGAACACGATACGGGAAATTATCGCGATGGTGCGCGAGCAGGGCGCGAAGAATGTCTATGTGGCCTCTGCGGCGCCGCCGGTGCGCTGGCCGAATGTTTATGGGATCGATATGCCGGCGCGCAGCGAGCTGATTGCCACGGGCAAGACGGTAGATGAGCTGGCGGAAAATATCGGCGCGGATAAATTGATCTTCCAGGAGCTGGATGACCTGAAGGACGCGATTACGGAAGTATGCCCGGGGCTCACGCACTTCGATACGTCGGTCTTCGATGGTCACTATGTGACGGGTGACGTCAGCGAAGAATATCTTGCCACGCTGGAACAACAACGCAACGACGCAGCGAAACAAACAGAAGATGTCGCCAGCCAGATTAATCGAAACCTCTCTGCGCAGATTTAGCGCGGCGGGAGTGGTGCAGCTGCTGCCCGGCCCGGCAGCGTTGACGTCATTTGAGGCGGAACGGCTGCGCGCGCGGCTGAAGAAAATCGACAGCGGCGTAACGGCGGTTGAAGCGGCGTACCTGTATGTGCTGAAGGAGTGCGAGGCATCCCACTCATCCGCAAAAAGCGCGGATGAATGGGCCACCCGGATTGATTGGGCTCGGCTGCGGGAGTTGCTGGGCGATGGCGAGACGCTGGACGGCGAGGGCTGCGTTTGGATTGCGCCGCGAGTGGGGACGCAATCGCCGTGGTCGAGCAAGGCGACGGACATTCTGCGCAACACCTAACACCCAACACCTGACAACAAAAAGAGGCGCAGCCCTCAAGCCGCGCCTCTTTGCCTTCAGTATTTTCTACTCCTTACTACTTACTCCTTACTCCTTGTCTTTCACCAGATTCCCCTGCCCATCCCTCACCTCAATCGGCCCAACTCCTGCCTCTTTCAGTCCTGGCTCAATCTTCGCCCGGTCGCCCGCTGCCACAATAATCAGCTGGTCGGGATGGATATCTTCCTTCGCCAACCGCGCCACATCCGCTGCCGTCACCGCGCGATACTTCGCCGGCAGCGTCGCGTAATAATCCAGAGGCCGCTTGTTGATGAACAGCGATGCCATCGATCCCGCGATCACTTCCGTCGTCTCAAATTGCCCCGGCAATGACTGCACGCGTGCATCCTTCGCCTGCGTCAGCTCAGCCTCTGTCGAGGGGCTGCCCGGGAACTTCGTAATCTCTCCCATCAGCTCCTTCGCTGCCGGCCCGGTAATATTGGTGCGCACCAGCCCGCCCGCCACAAACAATCCGCCATCGCTGTAAGAGAGATATTGCGAGCTCGCTCCATACGTGTACCCATGCTGCTCGCGCAGGTTCATGTTGATGCGGCTCGCAAACGATCCGCCCAGCGTGTAATTCATAATGCTGATCGCCGGCACATCCGGCGAGTCCGCCGCCACGCCCACGCCAAAAGCCTCCAGCGCCGTCTGCGGAGCTCCCGGCTTATCGATGATCACCACGTGCGTCGGCCCCAGCTTCGGAGCCGGAGGAATCGTCACATCCGCGCTCACCGTGCCCGTCCACTTGCCGAAGTTCTCTTCCGCCAGTTTGCGCGCCTCGGCCATCGTCACATCGCCTGCCAGCACCAGCGCACTGTCCTTGGGCCCGTAGTGCGCCGCGTAGAATCCCTTCACATCGTCCAGCTTCAGCGCCTTCACACTGTCCGTGGTTCCCGTGCCGGACATCCCATACGGCGTATCCCCGAACACCAGCTTCGGCCCCACCCGCTGCGCCATCGCCTGCACGTTGTCCGTCTCCTGCTGGATCCCTATCAGGCGCTGCCGCCGCAAACGCTCCAGGTCATCCGCATTGAATGCCGGATGCTCGATAACGTCCGCCAGCAGCTTCATCCCCTCGTTCGTGTGGTTGGTCAGCACCGTCATCGAACCCATCGCGCCGTCCATGTTGGCCATCACGCCGATGCGCGTTCCAATCCGCTCCTGCGCGCTGGCGAGTTCGTTCAGCCCCAGCGTTGTCGTCGCTTCGCCCATTGTCTGCGCGGTCAGCGTCGCCAACCCCGCCTTGCCTTCAGGATTGTTCGCGCTCCCCGCTCGCGATGCCATCGTCGCAGAAAGCACCGGCAGCGCCTTATCTTCCACCACGTACACCTTCAGCCCATTGGGCAGCGTAAACGTTTGAGGCACCGGCAGATGCACCATCACCGGAGGTCCCGCCTTGGGCATCGTCTTGCGCCACTCCTGGCTCGCCTCAAACTCCGCCGTATAAGGATTCACCAGCTTCACATTCGCGTCGGTATCGTCCGGGCTGCGCGGCACATCGTTCACCACCTTCTTGCCCGGCACAGCCTCCACAATCGCCGCCGAATCCTTGGTGAAATATTTCTGCGCTGCCGCCTGCGCGCTCGCCTTCGTTACCGCTTCGGTCGCCGCAATGTCCTTCGGCAGATATCCCGGGTCGCCCGTGTACTGGTTATAGAGATCCAGCGTGTCAGCCACGCCTCCAAATCCGCCCAGCCGCTGCAAGCCTTCAATCTTTCTCGAGAGCGATCCGGCCTTCGCCGCTTCTACTTCTTCAGCCGTCGGCCCTTCCTTCTGCAGCTTGTCGATCTCGCTCCACACCACCTTTTCGATGTCTTCGAGCTTCACGCCCGGCTTGCCTGTAATTGAGCACTGCGCAATCCCGGTCAGCTTCAGCGCATCCACACCGCAGCGCACGCTCTGCGCCATCTGCGTCTTGTACACCAGCGCCTGGTTCAGGCGGCTCACCTTGCCTTCGCCCAGCGCAAACATCGCCACCGCAGCATCTTCTGCTCCCGGCGTAAACCGCGCCGGCGTCAGCCACGCAATCTCAAACTGCGGCAGCTTCACCGTGTCCGTCACCGTCTCGCGCTTCTGCTGCGTAATCGCCGGAGTCACCACCGTCACCGGCTCGACCTTCGGCCCCTCTGGTATCGGCCCGAAATATTTCGTCAGCAACGCCTTCAGCTTCACCGGATCGAAATCCCCAGCAATTGCAATCGACGCATTGTTCGGCGTGTAGAACTGCTGATGGAAGTCGCGTATGTCAGCAATCCGCGCCGCTTCAATGTCCGCGTGGCTGCCAATCACGTCCGCATAATAGGGATGGTCCTTCGGAAACAGCTCGTGCATCAGCTCTTCCTGCGGAATGTCGTAGGCACGGCCCTCACCCTGCCGCCGCTCATTGCGCACCACGTCGCGCTGGTTCTTCAGCAGCTCCCGGTTCAGCCCCTCCATTAGGAAACCCATCCGGTCGCTCTCCAGCCACAGCGCCAGCTCCAGCTGGTTGGCCGGCATGGTCTCAAAATAATTGGTGCGGTCGAAATCCGTCGTCCCGTTCACATCCGTCGCGCCAGCGCCCTGCACAATCCTGATGTGCGCCTTCTCGCCCACGTGCTCTGACCCCTCAAACATCATGTGCTCGAACAGATGCGCAAATCCTGTCCGCCCCGCCTTCTCATTCAGCGGCCCCACGTGGTACCACAGGTCCACGCTCACCAGCGGCAGACGATGGTCGACGTGCGTTATCACCTTCAACCCATTCGGCAGCGTGTAGGTCTCATACTTAATCTCGGGCAGCTTCAGCTTTGTATCCTGCGCACCCGCGCTTATCGCGCATCCCACCGCTACCACCGCCATTAATAAACCACGCCCGAGTCTCATCGCCGCTCCTCTTGCCTCTATGTAAAGTTTCCGCTGTTCGCGTCACAACAGCATATCCGAACCATGCAATGGGGTGCGAAGCCGCTCCATCGGCCGAAAATCGGGGTGCCCCATGTCCGGATTTTCGAACATGGGTTCGCAAGACGTCCGCCTGGCCTCACCTGTCCACCCACCCACGCCGTCATCCTGAGCGAAGGCTCGCGCCTTTGTGAGCCGAAGTCGAAGGATCCCCGCATTTGCCTTTGTCCTTCACTGCGTCCACCGCAAAACCTCCGCGTCCTTTGCGTCAATACTTTTGCCGTTGTTTTTGCTTCTTCTACTCCTTACTCCTTACTCACTACTCCTTCTGCATACAATAGACACTGATGCCTTTCTCCGAATCCTTTGACGTCCTCATCGTCGGCGCCGGCCATGCCGGCTGCGAAGCCGCCGCTGCCTCCGCGCGCATGGGCCTGCGCACCGCTCTCTTCACGCTGAACATGGACCTCATCGCGCAGATGTCCTGTAACCCCGCCATCGGCGGAGTCGCCAAGGGCCATCTCGTTCGCGAGGTCGACGCCCTCGGCGGCATCATGGGCGAGGTCGCCGACGCCTGCGGCATCCAGTTCCGCCTCCTCAACACCTCCCGCGGCCCCGCCGTCTGGTCGCCGCGCGCCCAGTGCGACAAAGCTCTCTACCGCGTCGAGATGCGCAAAAAACTCGAATCCATTCCCAACCTCTTCATCAAGCAAGCCGAAGTGGTCGACCTCCTGATCGACCATGAGGGTATAGGGTCTAGGGCCGAGGGTTTAGAAAGCGAAGGCCTTCTAGACCCTAAACCCTATACCCTAAACCCTCGAATCACCGGCGTCCTCCTCCGCGACGGCCGCCGCATCTCCGCCCACGCCGTCATCGTCACCACCGGAACCTTCCTTAACGGCCTCATCCACTGCGGCGAGCAGCAATATACCGCCGGCCGTTCCGGCGAACCCGCCTCCGTCCTCCTCGGCGAAAATCTCAAGAAGCTCGGCCTGCGCGAGTGCCGCCTCAAAACCGGTACGCCTCCGCGCCTCGACGGCCGCACCATCGACTGGTCAAAATTCGAAGAGCAGCCTGGCGACTCCGACCCCACTCCCTTCAGCTTCCGCAGCCTGCAAACTCTCACGGACAACGGACAACGGACAACGGACAACGCTCCCACATGGACCCCGCCTCTCCCTCAAATTTCGTGTAACATTGCAATGACGACGCCCGAGACGCTGCGCCTGATTCGCGAGAACGTCCATCGCAGCCCCATGTACACCGGGCAAATCGAAGGCGTCGGCCCGCGCTACTGCCCGTCCATCGAAGACAAGGTCGTCCGCTTCCCCGACAAAACTTCGCATCAGTTTTTCCTCGAACCCGAAGGCCTCTCCACCCACGAGGTCTACATCAATGGCATGAGCACCTCGCTGCCCATGGAAGTGCAAACCCAAATCGTGCACTCCATCCCTGGCCTCGAAAACGCCGAAATGCTGCGCCCCGGCTACGCCATCGAGTACGACGCCATCGACCCCACCGAGCTCGACCGCACCCTGCGCGTAAAAAAATTCACCGGCCTCTATCTCGCCGGCCAGATTAACGGAACCTCCGGCTACGAAGAAGCCGCCTGCCAGGGCCTGATGGCCGGCATCAACGCCGCCCTCTTCGCCCGCGCCACCAAAGAGGTGTCATCTCGACCGGACCCTGAGCGAGCGCAGCGAGCCGAAGGGGAAGTGGAGAGACCCCTGTATTTTGCAGGTGCGAATAGCGCCACGAACTTCGTCGCTTCAACTTTCACGCTGGATAGAACCGAGGCCTACACCGGCATCCTTATCGACGACCTCATCAGCAAAGGCACCGACGAACCCTACCGCATGTTCACTTCCCGCGCCGAGTTCCGCCTCCATCTCCGCATCGACAACGCCGATCAGCGCCTCACCCCGCACGGCCGCGCGCTCGGTCTCATCGACGACCACGCCTTCGCCGCCTTCGAAGCCAAGCAGTCCCGCCTCACCGCCCTGCAAGCCCTCCTCGAATCCACCCGCCTCACCGACGCCGATGTTCTTACATTGAAGTGTCATCTCGACCGAAGCGCGGAGCGCGAAGTGGAGAGACCTGCAGTTTATGAAGATGTGAATCCGGCCTCACTATCCTCTATCCCCCATCCTCTATCCTGCGCTGTCCGCGGCGATCTCTTCGCCCAGCTCCTCAAGCGCCCTTCCATCACCATCGAACAGCTGCTCCCCGCGCTCCTCCCCCGCCTTGAAGCCAACGAAATATTCTCTCCCTGGACCTCCGTTCTCGCGTTTTCTAAACCCTATGCCCTAACCCCTATACCCTCGTTCATCCGCAACGAGCTCAAAACCGTCGAAACCCAGATCAAATTCGCCGGCTATCTCGCGCAGCAGCAAAAATCCATGGCTCGCCTCCGCGCCGACGAAGCCCGCGCCATCCCCGCCGCATTCGACTACGCCGCCTGCTCCGGCCTCTCCCGCGAAATGGTCGAGAAACTCACCCGCGTCCGCCCTTCCACGCTTGGCCAGGCCAGCCGCATCGCCGGCGTCACCCCCGCCGCCGTCTCGCTCATCCAATGCTTCCTCGAAATCCATAAACGCAAGGCCCACCAAATCCAGCGCGCCGAATCTCGTGTGGCCTAGCGCTTCCTCCGCGCCGCCGCAATCCGCTCGAATATCTTGGTCAGGTTTCCATCCTCCACGTCGGAAACATCCACGCCATAACGCTCTTCGATGCTGCGGTACATGTCTTCCTTGCTCTGCCCCAGCGTAAAGTGCCCCAAGCTCGACTGGTCAGTCAGAAACGCCCATTCCACGTTCAGAATGTGCTGCTCAAAATCTTTCTGCAGCGTCGCATAACTTTCTACCTTCGCCCGAGAGGCAATCTCCATCTCCACATATGTTCCCGGACGTGGCAGCGTCTTTCCCGCCTCCGCATACCGCGCGAAGAATTTTTCCAGGTCTGCCCGCGCCTCATCGCGTGAATTTCCATGCCCATGCATCGTGGTCCAACCCAGGATCTGTACGCTGCATTTTACCGGCGTCATCCCTTCCGGCACTGCAAGCCCGCCCGCTCCAAACCCGCTGTTTTCGAACTCCCTCCAGCG
>Ga0206822_1159_pt1 | contig 13678 bp, 10 predicted proteins | sample Alteio_BWOrgCont_83_FD_152913 | JGI IMG/M metagenome (GOLD analysis project Ga0206822, IMG submission 152913) | Enriched cells from forest soil in Barre Woods Harvard Forest LTER site, Petersham, Massachusetts, United States -... | ecosystem: Environmental > Terrestrial > Soil > Temperate forest >... | reverse complement strand
TAAATTGGTAGGATTCTAGGGAGAGTAAAGTAAAAATTAAAGTTTCTTGGACTTCCGGAATGGCGGCGATTTCTGCTATCGCTATAGCAGCATTGATGGGATTATGTATGAATCGTCTGTTGTTATTGATATTAAAAATAGTTGCATTTGTTAAGGCGCCACTTACACAGGTAGATTCATGGCTCGTGACCATGGGTAAATTAATCCAAAAATCTGCATCTGTCATTAAGGTAACCGGTAAGTAACTTTTAGTCCTATCCTCTTGAAAAGAAACCCTAGAAAAAGCCTGCCTAGACGGAAGAGAGCTTATATAGTGCCAGTCTGAATCCCAGTGAATATCCTCATCAAAAGAATGAACTTTAACACCTTCAAAAGTATCTCCTCCATGGCTTAAGGGTGGTAAAAAACCACTTTGACGTAGATTGTAGGAATCCTCGTCGATGATAAAAATTTCATTTTTAGAAAAACCTCTCCCTTCTAATTGATTGATGACTGAAACTACAAGGGCTTTAGGAGTTGATAGACCATAACCCGATGCGGTGTAAATTTTAAGTCCTACTTTCCGTTTAGGCCCCGGACCGATTCTTTTAGAAAGTTTACTTTCAAAAATTGCAAAAAGCTGTTTTACTGCTTGATTATAGTGGGCGTATGAAAAATCTTCTAATTGGTACTCAAATATCACATTTTGATAATTGATTTCTGGATTATCTTTGGATAAAGGTATTGAAGTAGCTTGACAGAAACCCCAAAAAAAGAAAACAATCAATAGATTCAAAAGATGAATGCTCTTAAAATATTTTTTCATTTTATATTAATTACAATCGCCACTGTCGGCTGCTCACGCAAGGATAAGGAGTTAACTAAAAACAAGATTCAAGAATCGATCGATAAACAAGTTCTACTTGCTAAAGACTATTTAGCGAATGGGAATAATAGTCAAGCGATAAGCCTTCTTGAAAGTTTAGAAAAGAAACATCCGGATGCTTTGGCTGTTATTGAAACGCTAGGATTTATTCACAAGGATAGTGGCAATCCCACTGTAGCTGCTGGGTATTTTGAGAAGTTAATTAATCAGTCAACTCCACTGCATGAATACAAAATTTTTGCTGCGCAGGCTTATATGGAAGCAAACGTTTACTGTGAAGCTTGTCGAAATTATAAAAGTTATCTAGAAAATTTCCCTAATGATCGCAGTACTTGGAAGTTACTGAGTCAAGCCTATGAACTAGATAAAAATGATGCTTTGGCATTGGATGCCTATCTTAAGGTAGAAACATTAGCAACTTCTAGTTTAAAGGAAAAAGATTTATTAAAGATTGCGCATCTTTATCAAAAGACAAATAACTATAGAGAGGCAAAAAGCCGATATCTATTGGTTCTAAAGCATAATCCTCAATCAATTGAAGGACGAGTGAGATTGCTTAAACTTGAAATCCAAACGGAAAATTGGGATGAAGTTCAAAAGCATTTAGCTAAGCTAGAAACTCTCCCTTCGCAAAAAATAGATCCAACATTCATCAAATCCATAAAAGAAATATTGATAAAAAAACCCAAGTCAAAAAATCCACAGAAAGAAGTTATTGTTTCACAAGCGGGTAAAATATCAGGCAAATCTGCAAAGAATTGGCATGAAGAATTCCTGGGGCACATGAAAAAACAAGATTGGGCCAGTGCAGAACAGGCTGCTCTCGAAGCACAAAAGCTTGAACCAAGCAATATTCTTTACACATTAGACCATCTTAAAGTAGTAAAAGCTAAAGGCTCTGATAAGGTTCTTTTAGAAGAGTTAAAAAAAGCTAAATTGCAGTTTTCTAATAATGGTGATATTTTATTGGCTTTAGCGCAAACACAGCATAAGATCGATGGAAATCTACAAAATGCAAAACCCTTTTATGAAGAATTTTTACAGCAAGCCCCTAATCACGCAAAAAGTTCGCAAGTAAAGAAACTGTTAACTTCTCTTTAAAGTTTTCCTAAGAAATGCCATTGATCAGTCGTAATTGCATTGATAACATTAAAGAACGGATCAACATTCATGATGTTGTTAGCCAATATGTTGTCTTAAAGCGTACGGGTTCGACATGGCGAGGCTTAAGTCCCTTTAATAATGAGAAATCTCCTTCATTTTTTGTGATACCGGATAAGAACATCTTTAAATGTTTTAGTAGTGGATATGCAGGGGATATCTTTCGATTTCTTCAAATTAAAGAAAATCTTTCATTTCAAGAAGCCATAGAAACAATTGCCCATCGTTTTAATTTAACACTTGAGTATGAAGAAAACGAGCATGGTGGGCCTACATCCATGTCTCCTTCTTTAAAAAAGGAACTTTTTGAAATTCATGAAATAGTTATGGATCTTTTCCATGACTATTTTTTATCTCAGAGCGCAAATGGGAAGTTTGTGCAAAATTATTGGCAAAATGAACGTCAATTTTCAATTGCGCTGGCAAAGGAATTTAAAATTGGATTGGCTCCTCCTGAACCCAATCTTCTCATACAGACCCTTTTGAAGAAAAAGAACTTTTCTCTTGAAGCCCTGCGAGCTTGTGGACTTTTTTTTATTAAAGAGAATGAGCACAATCCAAATCGCGCTCTATCAAGATTTCGTGGAAGGCTAATCATCCCTATCCGTGATATTCAGGAAAGAGTTATTGCCTTTGCTGGACGAAAACTAGCAATAACGCCTGAAGATGATCCTGCCAAAGAGGCTAAGTACATTAACTCTCCTGAAACACCTATTTTTCATAAAGGAAAAACGCTATTTGGTCTAAACTATGCAAGACAACATTTAGAGCAAGAGGGATTTTTTCTACTTGTTGAAGGCCAATTAGATACACTGCGTTGTTGGGATAGTGGTTTTAAAACAGCCATTGCACCTCAAGGAACGGGGGTTACCGAAGAACAATTGAGAACTTTGAGGCGATATAGTTCCAAAATATATTCCCTCTTAGATTCAGATAATGCTGGGAAAAAAGCGTCGCTACGAATCTTGTCAATGGCACTCAAGGAAGGATTAGATATAGCTTTTATACCATTACCGCAGGGGCAGGATCCGGATAGTTATTTGATATCTCAGAAGGTAAATGCACAGGAATTACTAAAATTGGCTCAATCGCCTATGCACTTTGCAGTCCATGCTTTGCTTTCAGCGAGAGGTCAACCTTCTGCACAGGAAAAAGTTACAATCTTGCTTCAGCTTTTTGAAATTTTAAAAGAATGTAATTCATCTGTGATTCAGGAGGAATATCTTTTAGAGATATCTTACTTACTTAATGTTAATCGTCAGAGTATTCAATTAGATTTTTTACAATATAAAAATAAACAAAAGAATTTTAATAAAGTCGATACAACGGAAAAAAATCAAAGAAATTCTAATGAAAAGTTGACATCAGTTGAATATCAGCTTTTATTAATAATTTTTAATCATGACAATATAGCAATTTCTTTAGCACAATATATAAACCCAGAATGGATTACCACAAATTCGCTAGAAGCAAAACTTCTTTTAAGGATACTAAACGAAATTCGAGAGGGTTTGTGGCAAAAAGCTCTAGCTGCAGAAACTTTGTTTGAACGGGATGAGGAACTCAATATGATTTATTCAATTTTAAGTGAAGAATTAGTAACCGAAGATCCTTTAAAAATAGCGAATGGATGTTTAAAAAAGCTATTTACAAATTTCATTGATCATAAAAAGCAAGAAATTGATCATAAAATTGGCACTACTTCGGATGAAGAGAAAATACGCAAGTTACAGCAAGAGAAAATTAATCTACGTAAAATAAGCCAAAATCCCCCTTTTTTACCAAAACTTTCATAACCCATTGATCACTATGCCAAAAGAAAAACCAGTTAAAGAACAAACTACAAAGGATGCAAAGAAGAGGAGCAAAGCAACTCCCCTTGTCAATAAGCTATCCCCTAAAGTGGATTCCCTGTCATCAAAAAAGCTCAGTTCTGGAAAGAAGATTAAAAAGATAGCTCAGACAAATGTTAAAGAAAGTGTAACAAAAAGTGATGAATCAAGGAATTTCAAGAAGACTACATCTTTGGAAAAAAAACCTGAGGTCTCGGATTCCGGAAATATGGAAGAGAAAATTAATGAAAAAATTCGTCAACTAATTAGTTTATCAAAAGAACAAGGTTATTTAACTGTCCAAAATATCAATCTAGCGCTTCCGGAAAGCATTAGTAACCCAGAGGAAATTGAGAATGTCATCACTATTTTAGAAAATTTAGAAATTGACATTCTAGATACCCAAGAAATTGAACACTTTAAACAACGATTACATCAATCAGAACAAGATCAATTAAAATCTTCGCAAGCTGATATACTAGATGATCCAGTTCGCATGTATCTTAAGCAAATGGGGCAAGTGCCTCTTCTTTCCCGTGATGAAGAAGTTACCATTTCAAAAAGAATTGAAAAAGCTGAACAAACGGCGCAGGATGAACTTTTTGCTGTATCATTTAGTGCACCTTTTCAATTAGAAATTGCACGAAAACTATTATCACGAGAGGAACGTTTCGATAGAGTTATTGTGGATAAAAAAATAGACAATCGTGAACAATATTTTGCGCAATTGCCTGAAATTTACGAAAAGGGAATCAAACTCTACGAAAAAATAAATACTGCTTGGAATGCTCATTTGGGAGCTGAAAGTGATAAGCGCCATATAACACAGTTTCAAAAATTAGAAGCTCAATTGAAGCCTATTCTAAAGAGTTTTTATTTTAAATTAAAAATTTTCGAAGACTATTTAGATTCATTACTTCCTGATGTTCAAGAGATTGAAGATGCTTTAGATCAAATTCATATTTTTGAAAAAAGTCAGTCTAAACGTGCAAAATCTATTGATATTAAAGGACTTGAAGAGCTATTAGAAGGATTTCATAAAAAATATCGCTTAGCGCCTGAAGAATTTGTACGTATTGTAAGGGTCTCAAGGAAGGCCATACGTGAAGCTCATACTGCAAAAACAGAAATGGTCGAGGCGAATTTGCGTTTGGTCATTAGTATTGCTAAAAAGTATACTAATCGTGGACTTTCATTCCTAGACTTAATCCAAGAAGGGAACATGGGTCTTATGAAGGCTGTCGAAAAATTTGAATATCGAAGAGGTTATAAATTTTCAACTTATGCGACTTGGTGGATTCGTCAAGCCATTACCCGTTCCATTGCTGATCAAGCTCGGACAATTCGTATACCAGTCCATATGATTGAGACACTTAATAAAGTGATGCAGATTCAAAAGCAACTGCTTCAGGAATTGGGTCATGAACCTACGCCAGAAGAAGTAGCCGATGAAATGCGTATGCCTGTTGATCGTGTACAATCTATCATGAAAATGGCTCAGCAACCTATCTCTCTTCAAAGTCCAGTAGGAGAAAGCGATGATACCAATTTTGGAGATTTTATTGAAGATAAAGCCGCTGAAAATCCTTATGATATGACAGCCTTCAGTCTTTTAAGAGAAAAAATCACAGATGTTCTTTCCAGCTTAACCGAAAGGGAACGAAAAGTCTTAGCATTGAGATTTGGCCTGGAAGACGGCTATGGAAGGACTTTAGAGGAGGTTGGAAAGGCATTTAAAGTAACACGTGAACGTATTCGCCAAATAGAAGCAAAAGCTTTACGTAAGATGCGTCACCCCACACGTATACGCCAATTGCATGGTTTCTTTGAAGGGGAAATCGATACCAGTGGTCCGGGTTTTGAGAATTTTAGCAAAAGTCTTGAGTAATTTCTTTCTTTTACAAGATTATTGCGACAGTGTCGCAATAATTCTAGAGTGATTTCCATAGCTCGCCTATAAAAAAATCATATTTACTTGCAAAATTTTTTTTTGATGCGATAGTATAATTAGAGGGACAGAACCTTTAGTGCTCGTGTAGCGAATTAAATTCTCATCCTAGCATTAAAATTAAGGGAACTCCATATACAGTTGTGGCTGTCATGCCCCTTCGCGGGGAAGGCAAAAGCACTTGAAGAGTACCCACTTACGCATAAAGAGGTTGAAGAAATTTCCGCAAAACGGCACATATAAAGCCTGTCCCTCGCTTTTTTATTGCTATGGATAAATTATTATTTTAATTGTAAAGCTAGTAATAAGTTTCTACCCCTATCATGCAAGACAAAGGCTCCGATAATGCTAATAATTCGTTTTTTCGCGAAAATATCGATCCGCATGTTAAAAATCTTCTCAAACATTTTACAGAATCTGCTTTTACCATAGAAGCTCCTGAATCTATCAACGATAAACCCATTTATGAAACTACACTTTATTTGGCAACTTGTAAAAATCTTGAGATGGATTGCGGATCTTTTACAGCCTATATTTTCCAGGACATTATTCATAAAGGCTACATTATTGCTTTAGCCTTTGGCGATATTTTTAACGAAAAATCCTTTTACACACGCATCCACTCCTCCTGTGTAACCAGTGAAACGCTCCAGGCCTGTGACTGTGATTGTAGCGAACAGCTTCAAAAATCTTTAGAAATTATTGTCAAAAACAAAGTTGGCATCTTTTTCTATTTAATGCAAGAAGGACGAGGGGTTGGTTACATCGCAAAAGCCCGGGATAGAATGCTTGTTCAAGCTACAAATGATGAAATTTCAACCTTTGAAGCTTATCAATTACTGGGCTTACGAAAAGATTACCGGCAATATCGAAATATTCGTCCCATTTGCAAGATGCTCAATATTGACCCAGAATTTATCCTATTAACCAATAATCCTCAAAAAATCCATGATTTGAGGCATCTTGGGATTAAAATCAAACGTACCGAAACTTTAGAAAGCCAACCCAGCCCTTACAATCTCGCTTATCTTAGGTCAAAAATGGAAGCTGGACATTTACTCAAAGAACCCCGATTGGCTCATCTTGCCAGAGTTAGACCCCCTAAACCTGTTATCCCATTTAAGCCTCATACTTTTGACGAGGAAAAACGATATATCCTCACCGCAAGCTATTTTTTACCTATTAGACCCGTTGATGATGAAATTATTTTATCATCCAGTAAGTTTTATGATTATTTCAATGATACTTTAATTAATGAATTAAATAAATCAAACAATTAAATAATATTGGAATATAAAAAAACAAGAAACAATAGATATAAAATAAAATTAAATAAAAGTAATTTCTTCAAATATATAAGAAAAAATCCTGAAAGTCCAATAAATATTATTTTAAATTTACCCTATTGGTTTCAAATCTTTGTTTATTTCGATATTATAAACAATGAAGAACTCATTTTACTGACTTATGGCATTCAAAAAGCAAAGGACATTCCTCTTGTCAGAATACAACATGAGGCCTTATTCAATAGATTTCCCCTCAAAGATATTTATTATAAAAGAACTTATCAAGAAGCTGTAAAAAAAATAGTCACTTATGGAGTTGGTATAATAATTTTACTCAATAGCGATACTCGAGGAATTGGGTTTGGTGCTTATGCCCAAAATATTATGTTAAAGCAAGGAGGAATATCTATTAACCCAGCACAATTGTTTGATCGCTTTGGAGTCAACTGTAATTTAAGTGATTATGAAGGTCCTCTTTCAATTTTAAAAAGACACATCCAAGGTCAAAAAATTCAGATGATACTCGATTCTCCTAAGCGTACTGAAAGAAAAGCTGCTTATACTGAAATATTGGAAACGCTTGACGTTGAAGTCAGTAAATGGATCTTTTTAAAGAAATAAATTGCATGCAACCGCAACCATCGTCATCAGAAGATCCATTAGGTCATAAGTACTTTGAAACACTGCTTTCGCAATGCCCTGCAACCTTACAGACTATGGTTGAGCAACCTATCATGACTACCCTACCCTTAGTAACTGAAAATTTCACCGTAACAGGGATTGGTAGCTCAGAAGCTCATGCCAGGTTTTTCGTTCATTTAATCAATCATTATACAGAGTCAAAAGCCTATTTCTTACCTTTAATCAGTTTCTATAAAACCGATTTAAAGAGAAAAAAGGATACTTCATTAGTGGTATTTACACAAGGCATGTCCCCTAATGCTCACATTGCAATTAACCGACGGCAATTGTTTCAACATCTAATTCTTTTTACAGGACAAACGCTTCAGTCTAATGAAGTGCTAAAAATACTCTATCAAGAAAGACAAACAATTATAGAGCTTCCTGCTCAACATGAAAAAGGTTTGTTAATCCGAATTCTTGGACCTTTGTGCGGGTATTTAAGTATTTTACAATTTATCAATCATAATTGGGATAATATTATCCCACCGTGTAATAAAGATCTTTCTGAAGTACTTTTTCAGACTCAAAATAAGGGAAAGTCAAATTCCGACTATTTTCTAAGTAATAACCCCAAAAACATAATTCTGCTCCTGGGCTCTCCTCTATGCGAATATAGCCAAAATTTGGCCTATAAATTCTTAGAAGGCTTATTCCTCCCCTTGCCTACAAGTGTCGATTATTTATCATTTGCACATGGGACATTCCAGCAGTGGATTAATGATCCTAAATTAATCATCTTTTTTACCCAGAATTCGTCTGCAGACATTGAACTCTATCGCCGCGCATATAGCATGGTTGAAGAAGCAAAATCAAAAACTATTGAAATTTCATCTGAGTTAACACCACCGTGGAATATCTTTGAATATGAAATGATTTTAAACCACTTGATTTTAGCTGGGATAAAAAAATTCGATATCAATCAACGAAATTGGCCAGGAAAAAACCTAGACTATGTCATTTATAGCCTAGGTTTGAGTTAAGAAATCGCTAACATTCGTTTAATCAAATACAATTATCCATCACACATTGCATTGCGCAACTTTCGTCATCTTCTCTTTTTTTGTATGCCTGATAAGCCACTTTCAAACCTTGCACAGTCTTAGTAGCATTGCGATACTCCCTTGAATGTTTGAATGCGTAGCGTCCCCATTCCATTAATTCTTTATTTAGATAGTTCTCAAGATCTGCTCTAGTCAATACTTGATCTGTATTGCAATTTGATTTCTCGCATCGATCTTCACAGATCTTGGGATGATTTTGATCTATATCTCGCTGATTTAGTAGGTCCTCTCGCTTTAGTAGGGTCTGTATTAGTTGCTCATGTTGTTTCTGATGTTTGCATTGAGCCTGTACTTTAACTGCCATCTCCCTCAAGGTTAAATCGTGCTCGCCTTTTATAAAGTGGCTTTTCCTAAGCGCTTCCTTTGCGCGAGGAGCACCGCAATCATTTGTCATTACAGCTAGGTTGCCATAAGCACCACTTACAATATTCGAAAGAACGCCTAAACCATCATAGGCAGTTGTAGCTATATTTTTTATTACATTTATTACATTCATAGTTTTATTTAATTCTAAGTTTATATTTTTATTTTTAAAACTATTATATTTTAACAAAACATAAAAGTCAATAATACATATTATTTAATTCCAAGAATTTCCCTTTTTGAGCAACTTCTATAACAGTAATTTGCTCAATCTCTTTTCCTTACTTTCAATAGGCGGTTCTAGGCATTTTTTATCTTCAACAAATAATATAATCAATTAAATATAGTATTTGATATAAGATTTCTTCCTAAGTCTTTGAATATGTTGAGCTTCTGCTTTTTTCGCAGCTTCTGAAACTAGAATTTTCTCAATATCTTTCCTTACTTTTTCAACAGGCAGGGCTCCAGCATTTTTTTTATCTTCAACAAATAATATAAAGGCGTAATTATTTAAGAGAATTACGTTACTAAATTGTGCTTTATTTAATGAAAAAGCAACATTGGCAAGTTCTTCGCGGATATCAGAACGATTAATCCATCCCCAATCGCCTCCAGAGGCACTCATGTCGTCTTCACTAAACTCTTTGGCTACTTCGGAAAATTTTGCTCCTTGCTTGAGTTTATTAAGGATTTCTTGTGCTTTGGCTAAAAGCAATTTAGAGTCCTCTGTATCATCTTCAATCGCCCTTAACACTATTTGTCTTAAATGCACTGATTCATTTTGTATAAACTTATGTTTATTTTCTTCGTAATACTTATTAATTTGCCAAGGACTCACTTCTGCTTCCGATTTTCGTAAATGACTCCTTCTAGAGCCAATTATCATTTGCTCCTTTTGTTGTTCCTTTAATTCTCTATCTGTAATTCCATTTTCTTCCAAAAATTGATGATATTGTGATCTGTTATTTTGGAACTGCTCCCCCATAAATTTTGTATAATGATTTTCCAAAAAAGAACTGGGTATCTTTAATTTTTTATTGGATTTGAATTCATTGACTATTAAAATGTCATCTATCATATTATCCAATACTTCATGGGCTAATGTCGCCAATTTTGCATCAAATTCTTCCGCATTTGCCGATTCTCTTTGTAACTGCCTCACGTAAGGACCTAATTTCTTTTGCAAGTCATCCATAGTAATGATACGATTATCTATAATCGCAGCAATACCATTAGGATAAATCACATTACTATTTTGGTTCGAAAATATTGGTGTAAGATTAAAAAAACTTACAACATATACAACCCTCATTATTACTTTTACAAAATTATTCATAATTAATTACTAACACCCTATAAAGAGAATCATAAAAAAAACTCCTCCAAGGTCAAGGTTGTTTTTTAAAACTTGCAGTTGAGGTAAAACTACTTTTACCAAATCTCGTTCTAAAATGAACAAAGGTCGCTTGAATTTATGCCAGATAATGACATTCTGATCGAGCAAGGGCATAGGCGTACCCGAGGTACGTCGAGGACTTGTGAGTGAAGATCAAATGGCCGATATGCGTGAATATTTTGATACGCTCATCGGGATAATTGAAGGAATCATTATTGCTTCATATTTAAATATCCTAGTGCTTCGACAGCTGCTTGTTCCTCTGCAATTTTTTTGGAAGAACCTGTTCCTGTTCCTAAAATTTCTCCATTAATGAGGACATTTACGACAAAACTTTTATTATGATCCGGTCCTGAGGAATTGGCTAAAATGTAGTCGATAGAATAGCTTGGTAACTTTTGCTGAATAAATTCTTGTAATTGTCCTTTAGGGTTTAAACTTGGGAGCTTGCTTCTCAGTACTTCTTCAATGTCATCAAATACGAATTTGATAAAATTTCGAACGTATACTATGTCGCTATCAAGGTAAATTGCGCCAATCAATGCTTCAAAAACATCTTCAAGTATGGAATCTTTATTACTGCCCCCAGTTTTACTTTCAGCTTCACTCAAAATGACAAAATCTGAAAGCTTAATTTTTCGAGCGTATTTAGCAAGGCCTGTACCACTTATTAATACTGACCTATAACGCGCCAATTCTCCCTCTCGTTCTTTAGGATAATATTTATATAATTCGTCGGTTATAATAAAAGAGAGCACTGCGTCTCCTAAAAATTCAAGTCTCTGATAATTATCAATCACACCTTCATTTTGCAAATTATACGAAGGATGAGTGAGTGCCGTAATTAATAAATCCTTTTTTTTGAAATGGTATTTTATAATTTGCTCAAAAAAGGACAACTTTTCTACACTATGCATTTACTTTTTCAGATCGAAGCGATTTATAATTTCTTTACCAAGATTTGCATAAGCTATAGCTCCAGAACTATGGGAATCGTATTCAAAGATCGACTGTCCAAAGCTCGGTGCTTCGCTTAGCCTAATCGACCGAGGAATAATCGATTTAAATAATTTCTTAGAAAAATGTTTTTTTACTTCATCCAAAACTTGCGTTGAAAGTCTCGTACGTATGTCGAACATGGTCATGATTATTCCTCCAATTTCTAACGATGGATTTATTCCTTGTTCTTTTAACTCTTGTACAACATTCAAGATTTGCGAAAGACCTTCTAGGGCTAGATACTCACATTGAAGGGCAATCAAGAGGTAGTCCGCTGCAGATAAACCATTCATTGAAAGTAGGCCTAAAGCTGGAGGACTATCGAGAATGATAACGTCAACTGAATTGGACCTTTTGATCGGCTCTAGACATTCTTTGAGCTTTAATAAATAATTGTCCGATTGAGCGAGTTCTACTTCTATCGCAGCCAGGTCAACTTCGGAGGGAATAATGGAAAGATTTTTTTGACGAGTTTGTACTATTTTATCATTTGCTGTTCCTTCTCCATGGAAAACACTATACAAACTACTTCCCTTTGTTTTTTCTAGGCCTAAACCGCTTGTGGCATTACCCTGGGGATCAAGATCTATCAAAAGTGTTTTTATTCCTTTTTGTGCCAAAGTAGTTGAAAGATTGATTGCAGTAGTCGTTTTCCCTACGCCACCTTTTTGATTTGCTATGCTGAAAATCTTTGCTGACATAACATAAACTATAATCAGCTTTCCATAAGAAGCTAGTCTATTTTTAAACTGAGATAATTTACTTTGGTCTTAAAAACATTAGACTTCTTGCATATTTAATTGATCGATAGCTTCCTTAACTTGCTTATCGGCTTGTTCCCAAATATAACGATATTCTCCAATTTCTTCGTCCTTTGGCATATTTTCTAACTGATTATCTAAGAAAGCCTTATATTCTTCTAAATAGGGCAATGACTTCTTTGATCCAATTTTTTTCATTGCATCCACTACATAAGATCCAAAACTAACATCTTTTTTGGCAAGTGCGGCGGCCAATACATCGACAGAATTTTCACTTCCAATTTCTCCTAGCGCATTCACAGCGTTAATACGTATGGATTTGCCATAACCATCTTGGCGAATCTCGTTTTCATTAAAGGCCTCTTCAATTATTGGAATAGATTCCGCGCTTTTCAATTCTCCTAATGCACTGAGTGCACGGTTCACTACAGCAGGTGTATTATCTTGTGTTAACTCTTCAATTCGCTCAATGCTTGGTCTATCTCCAATTGAAATTAATTGTTCTATAGCTTCCTGTTTTCTATAAGGATTTCCTGTATCAATTTTTGCATTTATTTCTTCCCAAATTTTGGTTTTAGCTTCTGGGGGCCTTGCTTCTTCGGGTTTAATTTCTTGTACTTTAACAACTTCCTCTTCAGCCTTAATTGCTTCTTTTGGCTTTTCCTTTTCAGGCTCTTTGGTCACAACTTCTGATACTTTCTCTTCTTTGACCGGAGAAGGAGTTTTCTTGAGTGAAAAAATGAGCATTAATAAAGAAAGTGCAACAATTATTACTAATATTATAACTATAATTGGATATTTCATTAACCAATATAGCACAATATCTTTATTTTTCAAAAAATTAGGGGTAAACAAATGGAAAATCTACTCAAACTTGTATGCCGCAAGCTAGAAGAAAGAAGAACATAGGAACTGAAAATTCACGTTCCTATGCTTGCCACGAAAAAAACTCATTGATGCCAAAACTATTGTTCAGCACAAATGTATCCAATAGGGACTTCAAATTTAAACTCCGCTTTTTTAGAAAGTTCAAGGAGAGCATGAACGTGGATATTAAAAATTTCGACGTCAGCCCAACATGCTGAGCTTTCAGCATGCGCAGAGGCAATGTAGAAGAACACTGATTCATTATGTAAATGAGTAACGGCACCGGGAACAATCTTTGAATCTGAGCAAGCAAGGATTCTAAATGGGTTTCTAAAAAAAGGCATTGGAAGAAACTCGCTTTCTAGGAATTGTAAAATAAGATAAAAATACTTGCAGGTTCTTTTTAGAGTCGTATGCTCAACAGCGTTACAATCTCTTTCAAGTAGAAATTTAAT
>Ga0206822_1158_pt1 | contig 13945 bp, 12 predicted proteins | sample Alteio_BWOrgCont_83_FD_152913 | JGI IMG/M metagenome (GOLD analysis project Ga0206822, IMG submission 152913) | Enriched cells from forest soil in Barre Woods Harvard Forest LTER site, Petersham, Massachusetts, United States -... | ecosystem: Environmental > Terrestrial > Soil > Temperate forest >... | reverse complement strand
TCTTAGGAGGTTGTCCGCGATAAATCTCTGTCAGGGAGGCTTGTGCTTGCGGGAAGACCACAAGCTCGGAGATGTTCACATGTAGAGGCCTCGTAGCGCAGTAAACCACTGCATCGGCGATATCTTCGCCATATAAAGGCTCAAAATCTTGGTAGAACTTTTTTGCTCGATCTTTATCTTGCCAGCGCACTTCACTAAATTCTGTTTCAACGGCCCCTGGGTCTATTTCTGTAACGCGAATCGATTTGCCTAGTAAGTCCAATCGCAGCGATTGTGAGAGCGCTCGCACAGCATGTTTTGTAGCGCAATAGACGTTTCCTGCGACATAACAGCCATGCGCCGCGACGGAACCGATGTTGAAGATGTGGCCGCGGTTCTTTTTGAGCATAAAAGGAAGGGCTGCCTTGGTTACGTAAAGAAGGCCTTTGACATTAGTGTCGATCATTGTTTCCCAATTGCTGATATTCGCATCTTGAAACTTGTCGGAAGATAGGGCTAAGCCTGCGTTATTCACTAGGATATTGATTTCAGCCTTCTGGTTTTCCAGCTGAGTGAAGACTGATTCTACCTGTTCATTGCTTTGCACATCGAGTTCAAGAGGAGTGACATTCACTTTGTATTGTGCTGAGAGTACTTCTGCGAGGGTTTGCAAACGATCGAAGCGTCTGGCTGTAATGAACAGATGGACGCCCATTGCAGCGAATTGTTGGGCGCAAGCCAAGCCGATGCCGCTCGAGGCGCCGGTGATGAATGCGGTTTGTCCTTTGATTGAAGCTTCTTTCATAACCTATCCGGTTCGAATATGCAATAATACGGAAGACCGTATAGTCGCATATTCAAGTATAAAATGGCAAATGTAGCAAACGGGAAACAAATTATTTGCTTTGATGTTTATCGTTTTCTCGTGCCTCTTCGAGGGATTCATTATTGCATGGGGGTTCATTGTGATGATGATGATTTTCGGCATAAACATAAGCATTGGAAAGAGCTAAGAAAGTCGACAAGAAAAAAAAGATATTCTTCATAATCACCTCTAGGGTTTATGTTTTAAAAAATTCAAGACCAAAAAATAATAGGTTTATTGTAGGATAATGCGTTTAATGGATTGCTTCTATTAATATGGTATGTAACGATCTAAAAAAATATAATCAATAGCAAAAGAGATGTAAGTAAAAAATATTTGATGTTTTATTTCTAACCTAATAATGCAGAGTTGTTTAACGATATGTTTAAGAAGAATCTCAATAATTCCGGTCGCATATTTCGATTGATATTGGCAATAGCGTTGTTGATATTTGCGATTTGGCAGAAAAGTTGGATAGCGTTATTTCTGTCGGTCTTTACGTTTTTTGAATCGTATATGAGTTGGTGTATTCTCTATCAGATTTTGGGTAAGAATAGCTGTCCCATTGATCAGAAGAAGTAAGAGCTCGCATGTCAATAAAAATGAGAATTTTAATAATAACTGCTTTTTTTTGTGCGACAATTTTTATTGCCGCAGATAACAAATTTGATCAAGTTAACCAAAAATCTTCAAAACAAGAAATTGTACTTACAGGTTTTAATCTTACAATCGACGATATTGTTTTGCTAGCTAACAATAAAGTTCCAGTACGATTTGACCCTGAAGCCTGGCAACGTGTAAAGCAATCGCATCACATCCTTTTACAGGCTGCCAAGGAAGGTAAATCTGTTTATGGTTTAAATCGAGGAGTGGGCCTTAATAAAGATAAAACCCTTTTTGAAGGAAATGTTCTCAGTCAAGATGCAAAAGCAGCTTCTATCGCTTTTAATCAAAACAATCTTCGGGCTACTTGTTCAGCTGTTGGGCCTGCGTTGGCTGAAAATATTGTTTTCTCACTTATGATAATTAAACTCAATTCTTTCATTCAAGGTACCACAGGCGCTCAACCGGAAGTTGCCGAATTATTGCTAGAATTTATCAACCGTCGTATACAGCCATTCATTCCGAGTCGAGGATCAATCGGTGAAGCGGATATTACTATCCTGGCTCATATAGGCCTTGCATTAATGGGAGAAGGCAATGTTCTCTATCAAGGAGAAGTTATTCCAGCAAGCAAGGCTCTTGCAATTAATGGCTTGTCCCCGCTTGTCCCTTTAGGAAAAGATTCCCTATCTATTATGAGTTCCAATGCCTATTCTTCAGCATTAGCAGCCCTATTTATTTATGATATGGAGCGCTTATTGAATAAAGCAGATTTGGTTTTCAGCTTAAGCCTGGAAGGTCTTGATGGGAACATTGCTCCCTTTCTTGAGGAAGTTCAAAATGCCAGACCGTTTGAAGGACAAAAACAGTCCGCGAAAAATATAAGAAACGCACTTGAAGGAAGTTCACTTTGGGAAACTTCTGTAACAAGAGAACCGCAAGATCCCTTAAGTTTTCGGTCCATCAGTCAAGTCCACGGCACTCTACGCGATTTATTGAAAGTAGCCAAACAAAAATTCCTACTACATTTGAATTCGTCTGATGACAATCCTCTTGTTGTTGTAACACCACGGGCAAGAGGGACGACAGATCAGGAAAATAGGTATTATTTAAAGGATAATTCCGGAGCGGTTATTCCAACAGCAAATTTTGAAACGATAAATTGGGCGATAGACTTTGAGGCTTTGTCTATAGCCTTGAGCCATCTTTCTCATGCCTCTACACAACGAATGTTGCGACTTTCTTCAGAAAAATTCACACATCTTTCAAGGTTTTTATCACCTGATTCCAATGCTATAGTCTTTGGAGCCATACAAAAAAGCTTTGCGGCTCTCGATGCTGAAAATAAAGCGTTAAGCATGCCTGTTTCGCGGGATTCTGTCTCTGTGGCCGGTGAAATAGAGGATATTTCGACAAATCTTCCTCTCATTTTACAACGCATCCGCAAGATTCTTGATAATCTTTATTATATTTTGGGCATGGAACTTATGCATTCTTCACAGGCAATAGATTTAAGGAAAAAAGGAAATTCTTCTTTTCGAATTGGAAAAAGGACCCACAAACTTTATCATCATTATCGTATGGAAGTGGCTTTTATTGAAAAAGATCGGCCCTTATCCGATGACATAGAAAGATCATATCTTTTTATGTCTAAGAAATGGCCTGGGGAACTTGTGCCTGTCGATTAGCTGGTTCAATCCATCCATTCAAAATTGGCCCCACGAGGCATCAAACCAAATACCGCTTCTACAATCCCCTTTGGAGCTGTTAACTTCCGCTTAATCGTATCGATAAATCCTCCTTCAACGGTAATCAATGCCGCTAACGTCCCATCTCCCTTTTTAATCGGATGTTGTAAGACCCACCGTGAAAAATCGCGTTTCGATTTCAAGACCTCCAGCTCAACAAAGATTTGATCACCATGAATTACTTCTCTTTTAAAGACACACTCTTCCCGCAGAAGAACAGGACCAAAATTCTCTCTTTTCATGATCTCGATAGTCAAACCATTCTCTTCTAAAAAATCGATACGGGATAAGGCACCCCAATCATAATAGGAAGTGTGTCTCACATGAAAATTAGGATCAAAATCAGACCACCGCACTTGAATTTCTTTGACGAACTTGTCCACTGTAAAACCTCATAAAATCTATGGATATCATAATTACGCGTAAATAGCAACGTGTAGGAATACAGAATTCTGTATTCGCGTTTACAAGATTGTTGTGGCAAACTATTACTCCTTTGCGTATTCTCCGCATTCTTCGCGCATCTTCGCGTCTATTATAGTGGCAATTTAAGTCGTAAAAAAATTGGAAGTGTCTAATGGAAACGATCGAATGGAAGGATTTTGAAAAAGTCGAGCTGAGGGCTGGTACCATTGTTGAGGTAGACGATTTTCCTGAAGCCAGAAAGCCTGCTTACAAGCTGACAATTGATTTGGGTCCCACGATAGGAATGAAAAGATCCAGCGCACAGATTACTAAACTATATGACAAAAATGAACTGCTTGGGAAGCAAGTGCTTTGTGTTGTTAATTTCAAATCGAAGAAAGTGGGGCCGTTTGTTTCCGAAGTTCTTACCACAGGATTTGTTCAGGGTGATGAGGTAGTTCTTGCTGTAACGGAAAGAATGATTCCGAATGGAACCAAGTTAGCGTAAAATTTTTGATGAGAGGCATACATTATGTGGACTGGAGCAATTACCACGAGTACCAAGAGTTATTTACAACAGAGGGCTTGGCTTAATACTGTTCAGGTGCCAAGAAGCGGAACCCTTATGGCTTCGAATACCGCTAGGCCTGTGTGTAAAATAGTAATGTATAATACGGATGGTTATGGGGGTAAAATATTCGAAAAGGAAGAACATGAAATCACCCAAGAGACCAAGGATAAGACCTATCTTTTGATTTGTAATTTCTTGAAAGTGAAAAATATATGGGATGAAAGAATGGTGCAATCCATTTTTCTTTATCCGAGTCTTAATGGTTTTGAGTTTAAGAAGTATAATTCTGACTTTTTTGGGGGAGTGCGATTCCGAGGCAATAGAGAAATACTGTATAAATTAGAGAATAACCAGGAGTATAAACCGCAAAAGGAAGATGGTGTTGTGATTGAGGTGAATCAGTGGAAAGGATTCAATCCTCCGCTTTATACTAGACACTATATCAATAGGGATAACATAGGTGGATTTGTGAAATTGGACCCGGCATTGATTAATTTTTACAATTCATCATTCAAAGAATTTCGGGAGACTAGTGTGGATTGGTGGCATCAGAGGATGTTAAGAAAAATAGAAATCTGAGTGATCACAAATGAAAAAAATCATCAAAATTTAATGGAGTGAACTATGAAAAAAGTGTTTTCCTTATATATGTTAGCCCTATTGACATTGTGTATTTTCAATGGCAGTGCCCTCCATTCCGAACAGGTGGATGCACTTGTCCATGAAAAAGAAATTTGCAGCGATCCTTTTATCGTTTTTTCAGGAAATGCCAACCGTCTTTTAGCCCAAGAGGTTGTCAATTATTTAGGAATGCCCTTAGGAGATGCCTCAGTCAAGAAATTCAATGATGGCGAAATATCGATCCGTATCAATCAAAATATCCGCAATAAAGAAGTATTTATCATCCAACCTACTTGTTCCAACAGCAATCAATCTGTCAATGATAGTATGATGGAACTCCTTCTGTTGGTTCGTACAATGAAAAGAGCTTCCGCAGAAACCATCACAGCTGTGATCCCCTATTATGGATATGCCCGTCAAGATCGTAAGAGTGCTCCGCGAGTACCCATTTCTGCGTCTGATGTCGCCATGCTATTGGAAGTTGCCGGAGTGGACCGTATTGTAGCTGTTGATTTACATTGTGGACAGATTCAAGGCTTTTTTCATAATGCCCCGGTCGATAATCTGTATGCTTCCATCGTGTTTGTTCCCTACTTTGTTCAAAAAGGATTGAAGAAGGTGGTTATAGTTTCTCCCGATGCGGGCGGAGTCGACCGTGCGAAAAAGTTCCAGGAGAATATGAGAAGGCAAGGAGTGGATACCGATTTAGCGATTATCAGCAAACAGCGAGCGCAAGCTGGTGTTGTCGAGTCGATGCATCTCATTGGAAGTGTGGATGGCGCTGCTGCCATCATTGTGGATGACTTGTGTGATACGGGTGGTACCTTGGTGAAGGCTGCGGAATTGCTTAAAGCCGAAGGGGCTACGCAGGTGTTTGCAGCGATAACGCATCCTGTGTTTTCCGGATCTGCTCTGGAAAAAATCCGCGATTCAGTGATTGATGAGATGGTGGTAACTGATACGATTAGCCTTAGGCAAGAGCCTCCTGCAAATGTGAAAATATTGTCGGTGGCTCCGTTATTAGGGGAAACGATAAAACGGATACATTCGGGGGACTCGATTTCTGAGTTGTTTCAGTAATCTGGGAAACGCGTAAATAGCAACGCGGGAGAATTCAGAATACAGAATGTGTCTAACTGACTTAAAACCAACGGATTGCCCTTTATTCTGGATTCTGAATTCTGTATTCTGAATTCCCCCGCGTTGCTATTTACGCGTTTCCCTTTAAAATTGATACAGCGTATTAATGGAATACCCCTTCCAACCCTTCTCCCCAAATTGATAAGAAAATCCAATGGAAAGCGCATCGTAATCTAACCACGGTAAAACGTTTGTCGTAATCAATGAAATTCCTACTTCATCGTAATGTTCAATGAAAAGTTTATCACCACCAAAGTATGAATCTGTTATAAAAAGATCGAAATTGAATGATCGGCCGCAGACCGCAAATCCATCGCAGGATGTAAGATACAATCCATTCTTCACTACCCAGTTGTGCAGGTGATAATCTGCATTGACTCCTCCCACATGCAGAGGACCCGAACAATAGTATCCGATAAAATTGGTCATACCCAGAACGAAATTTTGTATGGGATACTGCAAATTGCTTAAAATTCCTGGAGATGCAAAGAAAGATCCGCAGTTCATGTCGATGGATCCGCCAAAACCGGAACGGAATGTCGGAGTCAACGACCAATCACGGGTTATAGGAATTCGAACACCTAGACCCACCGACCCAAAAACGGAGTACGACCCACCTGTAGAAAGAACTGCAATAGGCGCATCGAGGATGAAGGCCCAGTTGTAGTCGGGACTATACGAATAACGCAATGGGAATGAAACCAGCGTCATATCATATCCTTTAGAAAACCCCCTGTCGTAGTTCACTCCTAATTGGAATTGATTGACGATGGGCTGGGCGCTCCAACAACCACATCCGCTGAGCAGGGAAAGTCGGCCTAAAGCAAAGTCAGCTTGACCCATTTGCGCCATGAGGCTGTTCGGATTTCCCGCCATAGGGTCGATAGGTGTGAGCCGGGCATGCGCTTTCAAGAATCCTTTACTTTTCAATGCATTATTTGTGAAATATTCTTTGAAAAGAGAGAGGCTTTCATCCCGAGTAGCTCCCTGAAAGTTTTGCGTAATACCTACCTCTGGTGATGTGACGAACAATTCAGTGGAGTTGGCGGGAAAGAAAGCGTTGACTTGCAAGCCGCGCAGGTTAAATCCAAAAGACGTAGGGTCATTTGGATTATAAAAGGGAATTAACTGTTCCAGGGAGCTAGTACGAATGTCCTGAACTAAATTTAATAAACAGGTTGCGCTGGCCTTGGCAGTGACTGCGTCTACTGTAATAAAAGCATCATAGACATGACGGCCTTCAAGGGAAAATGTCGAGCATAAAGACAAGAAAGTGAGAAGTAGAGATAAATTTTTTTTCAACATGTGTAAAGTTCCTACAAGTGAATTCTAAATATAAAAATCGCGAACCATAAAAAAAGATTTAATGAACTTTCTGAATAGATAGCAAGAATTATTCCTTCGATTTATACCAGGATGGTATAACACAACGAAAGCCTAAATGGTTTAAGCTTGTATCAGGGCATGTTTTCATGCGGGCCGTAATTCGATATCCCTTGCAATAGCTGCTATGGCATAAGAATGATCCGCCCCGATGTACATACTTTAAAGCGTAAGGTTCCTCGGGATCGTAACTTGTTGCCGGCCCTGTGGGATTAACAGAAATTTGTTTCTTGGCCTCTTCAGCATAATGAGAAACGTGATATAAATCCGAGCACCATTGCCAAACGTTCCCTGACATGTCATAAAGTCCATAGGGGTTAGCATGAAATGTCTTTACGTCCGTCGTACCTATATATCCATTCGGTTTTGTGCTTTTATAGGGAAATTGCCCTTGCCAAATGTTAATTTGAGGTTTTTCTTCTGAAAACTCCTCGTTGCCCCATACATAAGCAACATCTTTCTGACCGCCATACGCGGCAAATTCCCATTCAGCTTCTGTTGGGAGCCTTTTTCCGGCCCATTTTGCATAGGCTTCGGCATCATACCATGACACTTGTACGACAGGATGATCTTCCTTGCCCGTGATTGAACTGTCCGGGCCAGTAGGGTGCTTCCAATTGGCTCCGGAAATCCATGCCCACCACTGACGAATATTGTTAAGACGTACGGGGCCTTGGGTTGGCTTAAAAACCAATGAGGCGGCGACTAGCAATTCCGGGGCCGGTGCCGGAGTCCCCGGTGGGACTTGTTTCATGATCTCTTCGAGAATAGGAGCCTTTTCCGCTGTAGTGACATAACCTGTGGCATCGACGAACTCTTTGAATTGCCGATTTGTGACAGGGGTGGCGTCCATCCAGAAACCGTCTACTCTAACATTGTGTGGAGGCTTTTCGTCTTTTTTAGAGTCTTTATTGTCCGACCCCATGGTGAATTCTCCGCCGGGGATCCAAACCATTCCAGTAGGGGCTGCGGCCTTATCTTGGGGGAATCGTGGAGGGAGTTGCGAGCAGCAGCAATTGGTATATCCTTCAGAAGAAAGCGTGATGAATAGAAAGAATAGAGTGATTTTGAGTAGAGAGTGAAACATTTATCCTCGTGTTGAGATCAAAAACAAAAGGCATACATAAAGAATAAAACATTTTTTATCCAGGGGATTTGTTGGTCCAGAAAATGGACTGGAAATCACATTTTCCCAATTTCATGCTCGCTTCAGCCAAAATCGTTGCCGCCTCTTTTATACAATCGATGGGAATCGATTCCATTCGGACACTATTACGAACTTGAAGTCGAAATCCACCGGCACCGTTGGGAACGAGGATAAAGTTACTCCTATTGTGATTCAAGAGCCCATTTGTGGTTCGGGCGATGAATACTTCAATTTTCGGCTTTAAGCGATGGCCTCTGAATTTTTCACTCGGGAGCTTCAGGTGCTGATAGATGTAATTTACATTAAAAAAATCAGTGTTTATCCTTGCGTCAAGCGATTTTAAAAATTCAATATCCGGACCTTGTACCGTTACTTTTGACGGAGGATTTTCTTTTGGTTCGGTAGTCTTGATCATGTGCTCAATTTTTTTTATCAAATCTCGACATCCTTCTGGATCCTTATAAAGTTCGGCATACGCAATGTTGATCACTTTTTTCAAGCAAAGTTCGTCGTTGTCATCCGGTTCCCATGATATCGTATGAGGTACAGTTTGGAGTATTCCAGCGAGAGAATTGATCATTAATGAACACATAGGTTCTCCTATAAACGGTGACAAAGCAATAATCTAATATGGATAAGCTAAATGATATTCGCAAAAAAGGCGAATTAATAAAATTAATGTCCTATATAAGTTCTACTTACTGCCTCGATAAGAAAAACTTATATGCCTTAGAAGTTTTATTGTTTTGCTTTTTTTTAGAATTTTATTCAAGATAAACAATTGTTTGAAATTCAAGGTTTAATTATGGACCCTTCAGCCATTTCATCAAATATCCACAACCAATCCATCGAACTTCCTGGGGATGTTTTTGATGAGATATTTTCCCTTCTTCCGGAGTCAAGTAGATTGGCGGCCGTTAGCGTATGTAAACTGTGGAACCATCATATTGTCAGAGTAACTAGCTTACAAGACTTTCTTTCTGTAAAGAATCTCTTACAATTTTGTGTTAAAAAGATAAACAAAGATAAATACTCTCACATCATCGAAAAATTGCAAGCTCTATCACGCGTTAATCCGTTAGTGAAGTTGAGCAATCTTATGCAAATCAAAAGTAATCTTGATAGTTTAGTCGATAGTATGGGCGCTCAGTTGCGAAATCTGGACAATGATGATTTTCAGAAATTAAAAGATGAAATGAAAACTCAGGAAATGAGTGATCCATTAAAAAATCTGATTCCAATCACCGAAGTTTACAAACAGTTTGATGATTCTGAGAACAAAGCTAATTTTGGATCTAAATTTGATGCATTGAGCAGTATTTCCAAACGTTTTTATTGCGAATTTCAAAATTTTGATAGAGCTATTGAGGTTATCGATACCATATGGAAAAGACATGATGAATATGAAAATGACGAGATTAGAACGATAGGAAATTATTATCGTGATAATAGGCTTAGAGAGATTGCAACTGAACTAATGAGGATCGGGAAACGCTTCAAAGCTAAAAAGGTAGTAGCTAAGATAGTGGGGGAAAAAAGTGACTTTGAAAAAAAACTCGATCAGTTGTGTACTTTGTGCGATTCCCTTCTGGAAGCAAGTCAAAAACCAGGAGATGAAGATAGTGAAGAGGCAATAATCAAGGCCTGTTGGGAATTTTTTCGGTTTCCCTACACCTCTAGTCAGGACATGTTTGGAACTGTTATCCTTTCTTGGGCACATTTAGATTTGAATGAGGATCTAAAATGCAAGGCACTTAAACATCTCGTCCAAATTTTGGCGAAATACGATTTGGAAAAACTCTCCATTCATAATTTAGATGTTTTGAACGATTTACCAAACGGCCACCTCTTGAATTGCATATTAATTGAAATTTATCGAGTACAGGTTCTCAGAGAAAAATTTAATGAGGCATTAAAGACCGCAAAACTGATCTCTTATGAAACCACAAAAAAAAATGCCTTTGTCATGATCGCATCGCACCTATTTGTCCATTCAAAGAAGGGTGAAACTGACGATATGACAATGAAAAACAAAGCTGTCAAAATAGCTAACCTAATCACGGATAAAAATGTAAAGTTTTATGTCGATGCATTTTTTTCATATAAGGAGTCGAATAACCTTGATGTAATTGGATCATCTGTAGAAAAAAATATTTTAACAGCTCTCAGTCATAAAGAGAATTTAGAAGACGATATTGAAATAATGAAATGCCTTCCTAACAAGTTTAAAATGTTTATAACTTCCGGATTAACAGAGATTTTCCTATCACATGATGATTACGATAAAGCAATAAAATTTGCAAATTGTCTGCAAGATGGCATTTGGGTTTCAACATGGGAGCAGCCTTATGTTAGTAAACCGCTTTCTACAATTTCCCGTCAACTTGCTTCAAAAGGATATTTTGATAGAGCCTTAGAGGTCGTGAACTTGATAAGAGTCAAAAAGGAAGAGCTCGAAAGCGAACCGTTAATGGATATTTCAATTGGCCTTGCTTCAATTGGTAATTTTGATCGTGCTCTTGAAGTTGCAAACTTGATCTGTAGTAACTGGTGCAAGTCTGAGGCTTTACGTCCAATTTCAATTGGACTAATTGCAAAAGGTTGTTTTGCTAGAGCATTTGAGGTAGCAGCGAAGATGCCTGACAAGGACAAACAACATCTTATTATAGAAGCCTTTATGTCAGTAGGAGAAGTGGATAAGGCTATTCAGATGGCACTCTTAATGAAAGGATATGATAGATTGTCTGATATGTTGGTCTATGTTTCTTTAGAACTTATTTCAAAAGGCAATATCGATCGCGGAATTGAAGTCCTAGAATTAATACCTGACTCTTTTAAATGGAAATTAAATCCGATTATAGACGCACTTTCTGCAAAAGACCAAGTTGATAAAGCGGTTAAGGTAGCACACATCAAAAAATCTTCAGAAAAGCTTGTCCTTCTTTGCTATAAAGAAAAATCGGCTGGCAATCTAGAAAAAGCCATTGAGATTGCAAACGGAATACCAGATAAAAATATGAAATCTTCCATGCTTTTAGTATTAAAACTGCCATACTAACTCTTCGCGCTTCTTCGTGTATTTTTATGTTTGAATGCACAATAAATGACTTGTTCTCAGCCTGAAGGGCTGGAATTTAAAAGCCTAGGGCAACGCCCTAGGTAACATGCCCATGATAGTGCAGGCTGAAGGCCTGCCGTATGATGAGTTCATGTTTTGTGAGACGCCGAATTGTGGCTTGAAATATATCGTTGCGCGAACAATATACAGCAGGCCTTCAGCCTGCACTATCATAGGCATATTACCTAGGGCGTTGCCCTAGGCTTTTAAATTCCAGCCCTTCAGGCTGAGGACAGAACTATTAATATTGAATTTCACAAGATTTTATTAATATATGTTTGATTTTTTTTTAAAACAATTGAAAAACCTACACTAGGGGGCAACCCCTAGATTGGTAACTCTAATTTGTGATTAGACATTTTTACAGAAAAAAGATAATGTTTGATTTAAATTACGTCTATGTGTTATCAATATTAGCATGACACCATTTATAAATTTAACACATCTCAAATTCTTCTGTGATGCTGTAACTAATAATAGCATTTCGGAAGCAGCAAAAATAAATTACGTTTCCCAATCTGCGGTAAGCCAGGCAATCACAAAGCTTGAAGCCATCTTCGGCTCAAAATTGATCGGCCACAGCCATCAAAAATTACAGGTTACCGACGAAGGCCGGATCGTCTACCTCAAAGCACGCAACATTTTTAAGTCAGTGCAAGAAACTTTTGATCTTGTGCATCAAACAAAAGAAGAAATTGTGGGCACTGTCAAGTTTTACACAACGAAAAGCTTAGGAATGTCCTTCTTGGCTCCAATGTATAAACAAATAAAACAAAATCTCCCACGTCTCGATCTCGATTTTCGTATGGGTGGTTTAAATGTGATTCGCACGGCCCTTAAAAAAGAAGAGGTCGAGTTCGCCGTCGTTGTCTTTGATCATAATTTCGACCAATTCAGCAAGCTATCCCTGAAAAAGGGGAGACTTAATCTCTATCAATCAAAAGAAGCGGCTCCGGATCTTTTGGATCAAGGAGTCTTCGTCGATGAATTCGCAGGGTTGTATGTGAAGGAATTGCAACAACATTTCGATACATTGGAAGATCCTACTTTAAAAATTCAAGCCACGATTTCCGGATGGGAATTAGTGGCCCGCTTTACAGAATTGAATATTGGCGTGGGATTTTTCCCCGATTACATCGTAGCGAATAATCGTTTTCCTGAAATTGAACATCACCCGCTGAAGATTCCATCGTTTGAATATGAGATTTGCGCCATTTACAACAAGAGTTCGCGATTGTCACGAAACGCACAAGCCTTTCTGAATCAATTTACTTTGGAGTAAAAATGCTATCAACGGCATTTTTATTTTTAACAAGTCGAGTTCTTTGCAGTCCATTAGAAGCAGTGTTTACTCTGTTGATATTCATTCTCAGCAACAATTTGGGTGCGACACCGTTTCAATTGACCCTTATTGCCTGTATCAAGCCTATTTCTGCATTTTTTTCCTTTTATGTCAGCTCGTTGATCGTCGATCATCCGCAGCGAATCCGAAAGTATCTCATTGTCAATAACCTGTTAGGGTGTGTCTTTTGTTTTGCGTATCCATTTATTGAAAATGTTTGGTTTTACGTTCTTTCCTATGCGGTCTTTATGATTACAAGGAAGGCATCATATCCGGCGTGGGTAGAGATCTTGAAAGGCAGTTTTGAATTCAAATCAATGAGTAAAGTAGTTTCACGAGGGAATTCGATCTATTACTTCATTACCTTATGTATTCCTCCGTTGATTTGTTTTTGGATGGACGTCAACGGCGAGATATGGAAAATCGTATTTATTGCGTTCTCTGTATTGCAGGTGATGAATACGATATTGATTCTTCTGATAGATAAAAATTCATTGGCGGATTATATGGGTCATCATGAACCCGTATCTTTCAGAAAGCTGGTAGAACCCTTGCAGAAAGGGTGGTCTTTATTGGTTCAAAATCCTCCATTCAGGCACTACCAGATTTTGTACTTTCTGGGTGGGGCCGGGATTATAGCCATCCAGCCTATATTGCCGATCTATTTTAAAGAGACATTGCATTTGTCGTATACACAGCTAGGCATTGCCTTTAGCTTTTGCAAGGGTTTATCCTTTATTATAGCTTCTCCGTATTGGGCAAGATGGGTCAATCACAATTCTCTTTTTCGTTTGAACAGCTATGTCAATCTTTTGATTTGTTTATTCATAGCGTTTCTTTTGGTCTCGAATTTTGGGAAAGAGTGGCTTTATATCGCTTACTTCTTCTACGGTACGATGCAGGCAGGGTCTGAGCTTAGCTGGAACATTTCGGGGCCTGTTTTTTCCAGGCAAAAGGAAAGTACGCTGTATTCGGGTGTGAACCTCGCTGTAGTAGGCATTCGGGGATGCATATGTCCATTTC
>Ga0206822_1156_pt1 | contig 14037 bp, 11 predicted proteins | sample Alteio_BWOrgCont_83_FD_152913 | JGI IMG/M metagenome (GOLD analysis project Ga0206822, IMG submission 152913) | Enriched cells from forest soil in Barre Woods Harvard Forest LTER site, Petersham, Massachusetts, United States -... | ecosystem: Environmental > Terrestrial > Soil > Temperate forest >... | reverse complement strand
TTTGCCCCCACTACGGAGCTCACCATCCAGAATAGCGACGGTTTCTATTCCGACGATTTTATCGAGCTGATGCGGGATTATTATCTGTATTTATAGTGGGTGCCGGCGATCCGCGGTTTTCTGCTTCCGGCGATCCGCGGCGGATCACCCTCCCGCGTATTCGCGAAGGTATTGGTACGGAGGGGTGAGCCCGCCGGCGCGCACCATCGTCGCACGGTCGATGATCACCGAACCACCACGCAACAGGTCCTCGAGCACGTGTTTGATCAGTTGTTCGCCAAAATACCGCGAAGCATCGCGCGGCAGCTCGTTAGGCAAATTGCCCACGGCCATAATGTCTACGCCCCCGGGTTGGTAGGGAGCGATCACGCGGCGGGTAGTCTTGTCCACGCCGTATACCGGCGTCTCCATGGTGGAGTCGCCAAGGTTACAGGGTACCGACCCTTCGCGGTCGTCCGTGATATCGGCGATGGTCTTCAGCCGGAACGCAGGATGTAGCATATCTTCCCATTCGAAGAGTCGGGGCATGGCTTTGTCCCAGTAGATGCCGTTCATCAGGATATCGGCGTTTCGGGTATAGTCGAGGAATTTACACCGGTAGTCCTGTGGTTGCTGATGAAAATGTTCGCGCTCATAGGTTTTGCGGTGGGCATGTTCATATAGCATGCCGCCTTTAAGCTGGGTAAAGACGGGATAGGAAAAATTCCGTCGGAGGAATTCGTCAGGCTCCACTTCTACGATCTCCAGGAGGTTCATCACTTCGAGTATGCCATGGGCCACTCGGCCGGAGCCGGTGACGACGACTTTGATGTCCGGAAGGCGAAGTCCGAAATACGTATGGATCAGTTCGCGGAAGCTCTTCTGTTGGTATACGCGGCCCAGGTCATACTGTCCCGTACGCCGGCCATAGGCCATGATGCCGTTGTGGGCCCCTACGACGCCGGCAAAAAAGCCAAAACCCAGGATACGCTGACCGTCATCGTGTTCGAGACATTCGTAGTCGACGAGCGTGATCTTTTGCTCGAGGATGGCCTGGAACAGGGCCCGGTTTCCCGGCTGCTGTTTACGGGTATGGGAGAAGAAGAGATAGGTCTTCCCGGCCAGCAGACCGGCAACAGGAACTTCTTTAATGCCAAGCAGGATATCGCAACCGGAGACGTCTTCGGTGATCTCCACGCCGGCGGAGACATACTCTTTATCCGAATAACAGCGGTCGGAAGAGGCCTGCGCCACCACCTGAACATCGGGCGCATTCTTATGGAGCCATTTACATTGGGCGGGTGTCAGCGCCACCCGGTTGTCTGCGGGAATCTTGCCTTCGCGTAACAAGCCTATCTTGATCATCCTATGAATAAAGATAGAATTTTTTAGTCCCATTTGGACGGGACGACGCAAATCCGTAATATTGCGTCCCGCTTTTCCGCCGCGCGGCTTTGCGCCTCGCGGCACCTATCGGGTCGGTCCGAAAGACGATCCGGCGAAAGGCGGCCGACATCCACGCCCAGATGGCGGAACTGGTAGACGCGTCAGACTCAAAATCTGGTACTCGCAAGGGTGTGCAGGTTCGATTCCTGTTCTGGGCACACAATAGTCTTGTAACTCTTTGATTTACAAGACTATTTTTTTGTCCTTATGTCAAATTTTGTGTCGTTTTTCCCGCTTTCTCCCGTTTTCGCTGACACGCAAAATGACACACAGAAATCCCCCGAAAAAAGGCAGGCCGGATGCCCCAAAAGCGCTTTCAAAAATCAGTCAACCCCTCACGATCACAGTTGTCCGCTGACGATAAAAAACGTGACGCCGGACAACCGGTCAATCTCCAAAACGCTACGGATATGAACATCCTCAAGAGAAAAACGTGCAAAGGCGATAGGATCTACTTCTATTACGATCTGGGGCCGCGGCCCTGGCCAGCGTCCGCGCACCGGCATCTTCATCTACACCAGGCCCAAGGACCAGACCCAGAAAAATCACAACAAGGAATCGCTGGCGATCATTGAGTCAGCCTATATCCCTACACGCAAGTTCAAGAAAAACTTTTTTGACTGTTATGAAAAGTTTGTAAAGGACAATGAGCGTAGAGGTAACCGTCACTTGCGAAATAGCCTGACCCACTTTCGGTCCTTAGTGGCCAAACCCCCGCGAATTATTTTGCTGAGTTCAAAAAAGTGATGCGGGCGGCGACAAGCGACAACTCTTGGCGACACAGCCCGGCAGGCGGACTGAAATCAAAAACCAATGCCTCAAAATCGATAAAAGAAAACCTGGAGGTAGAAAATTAGGCGAAAGAGGCGCCGGTCGGGTCGCTCAAAAATTTGTCTGAACCTTGAGTCGCTTGAGTGAAAAATTAGCCTGAGAACCATCGGGTTGCCCTCGTCCCATAAATTGCCAATCGAGACCCCTTTTCCGATATTTCGCGAATTCGCGAGAATTATCGATAGTCGCTAAATTCCTTATGGAATACAGCTTAATTCGTCCATTAAATCGTAACATTGTTGCGGTAATCTACGCTAGCAGTCAGCGTGGTGTTGGTCAGTTTTGGACGTATCTCCGCCCACCACGTGAGGTGACAGCGATTAAATCTTTTTTTCGATGAAAGAGCGTCTGTTGATAGTCGAAGATGAATTTATAGTCGCCAACGATCTTCGATTAATGCTTGTCCATTCGGGTTACGAGGTTTGCGCGATCGCCGAAACGGTGGAAGCGGCAAAACATTGCATCGAAAAGTACAAGCCCACCTGGGTATTGCTGGATATCCTGCTCCAGGAAAATCAAATGGGTACCGATCTCGCGCAACATTTAACGGAGCGGAACATCGGTTTTATCTACATCTCGGCCAATACCAATCAGGGTATTCTGGACATCGCGAAGGCTACCCAGCCTTACGGCTTCCTCGTCAAGCCATTCCGCAAGAATGATCTGCTGATCATGCTTGACATTGTTCGCAATAAACACCTGCACAACCTTCAATTCACGGCACAGCGGGAGTTATTGTACAGAAACCAGCTCCGTCATATCACTAAATTCAACTCCGATCCCGATCATTTTTTATCTTTTATCCCAGGCTTATTCCAGACCCTACTGCCCTTTGATCTGATGACTATCCATGTCAGGTACCAAAAACGAAATAAAACCGCGGGTATCGGCTTTCTGCAAACCGGATTCGAAGAATATGAGTTGTTGCCCGGCGCCGCCTTGGACCGTTTGACGCAGTCCGTCCGGGGGAGTATCGAAAATGACGCTTTAACCAGCAATGCCAGGAACGTTCAAGTGCTAAACGGCAAGGCTTTCCAGGAACATCTGGCCTTCGACGCTGTCTCCAGGTCGTTAAGCCTCCATTTCCAGCTGGAATCCAAGTTGTCATTCGCCCAGAGGTCGCCGGAGGAACACGTGATCTTTTCTTTTTACAGCAGGAAACCGGATGCGTACACCTACCAACACCTGCATCCCCTGGTGACAAGCGAGGAGCCCCTCCGGGATCTGGCCACCCTATTGTCCCGTTTCCTACTGGAAAAGCACCCGTCCGATCCGTCGAAGTCGATTCGTGTTTCCGGGGCAATGTCGCCGACCTCGTATGAAAAATTTCCGGGCATCATTGGAAAAAGTCCCTACCTTCTTCAGGTGCTTCATAACATTGAACTCGTCGCCAATACTCCGGTATCGGTGCTGATCCTGGGAGAAAGCGGCACCGGCAAAGAACAGATCGCCCATAGCATTCACCAGCTGTCAGCCCGAAAGAATAAACCTTTTATCACCGTCAATTGCGCCGCGCTACCGGCGCAGCTCATCGAATCAGAGCTTTTCGGACATGAAAAAGGCGCGTTTACGGGAGCTATCGAAAAAAGGACAGGCAAGTTCGAAACAGCGGACGGAGGCACGATCTTCCTGGACGAGATCGGTGAGTTACCGCTCGGCTCGCAGGTGAAATTGTTACGAGTGCTCCAAGAGATGGAGTTCGAGCCGGTAGGTAGCAGCAAGACGATCAAAGTCGACGTTCGCGTCGTCGCGGCCACCAACAGGAACCTGGAAAAAGACATAGCCGAGAATACATTTCGGTTGGATCTATATTACCGTCTGAATGTTTTTCCGGTGGCGCTTCCGCCATTGCGCGACCGAAAGGAAGATATCCCATTGCTGGTCGACCATTTTTTACGCAGCGCCGCTGAGATCATCGGCCGTCCATCTGTTCCGGAGATCGGCCCAAAGATCCTTCAACAATTAAAGCAGTATCACTGGCCTGGCAATATCCGGGAATTGAAACATTTTTTGGAGCGCACCTTGATCCGAAATCAGGGGCCTGTCATCGTTGATATTGAACTGCCAGTAGGACCGCGTCCGGCGGCGTTGCCGGGCGTTGATGAGGCATCTGCCTATAAAACCCTGGAAGAGAACGAGGCCGAGTATATCTTACGGGTGGTGAGAGACTGCAACGGCAAAGTTTTTGGATCAGGCGGGGCGGCCGAGATCCTTGGGATACCGCCCAGCACGCTCTCGTCCCGGATGAAAAAGCTTGGTATCAGAAAGGAACTATTGAGGGATAAAACCGGCAACTGCTGACCAGTGATCCTTCTTTTTATATGAGCTGTGCCTAGGCCATCAATTCGTTGTTTGCATCATCGTAAAACGCAACGTAAGCCGGGAACCAGGGCCGTCATCCACAAATGTGATCTTTCCCATCAACTGACCTGCAAACATACGCATGACGTCACGGCCAGACAAGCGATCCCGCTCTGCTGTGTCAACAAGCGGGAAGCCACTTGCGCCGTTGTCAGCAAGCATGAGTACCATTTGGTGGTTATCCTCCTCGCACAGCCCAATATTTATCCGGCAATTCCCCTGGCTTTCGTTAAAGGCGTATTTCAGGCAATTGATAAGTGCCTCATTGATGATCAGTCCAAGCGGCATCGCCTGTTGTACATCCAGTCTTATTCGATCCGCATCAACTACCATCTCGATCTTGCGTCCGTCAAAAAAGGTCGCTTTGAGGAAGTTACAGAGATCATAGATATAGCTATTCATATCAATCCCCGACAGGTCGTCCGACTGATAAAGCCGCTGATGGATCAGGGATATGGCCTGCATCCTGGCCTGACTTTCCTTAACAAGGTCCAACGCGTCACTGTCCTCGATAAAGGCCATTTGGGAATTCAACAACGATATGACGATCTGCAGGTTGTTCTTTACCCGATGATGCAGCTCTTTCAATAGCCACTCCCGTTCTCCCGCCAACTTTTTCAAAGTCGTATTCTGCGCGTCTATCTTCTCTTGACTTTTTTCGAGCAAACGGCCGGACCTGACCCTATACAGGTAACGGTTTATGATCAGCCCGATACTTAGCAGCGCCAGCACGGCTAGGGCAAACGCCAGTTTCCGCCTCAATCTGCCCGTCTTTAAGGCTTTTGCCTGCAGCTGGCTCTCCGTGGTAAGCAGTTGCACTTCGCGTTCCTTTGCGGCCAATTCCTCATCGATCTTTTCAGCGTTGTATTGTATTTGAAGCAGATCGACATCCCGATCATGGTTTCGGCGAATAGCCGTGTCGCGAAGCGTTGAATAGCGACGGTAATGGATCATCGCCATTCTATAGTTCCCTTTCGCCGAATCGATCACGTAAGCCAAATGCTCGATCAATCGCAGATCGTCTGGCGTTTTCACGGCATGCAGGACGTCCCGCAATGCCTGTAAATGTCTGTCCAGGTTGGCGAAACGATGGGTCTTTATCAACAAATTTATGGCGGAATTGTGTGCGTGCTTCAGGAGCGTAAGATTGGTAGGGATATTCCATATTATATGCAGCATTTCGTCGTAGCAGGACAGCGCAGCCCGATCATTATCCAGGGCCATATCCGCGTCTATCTCACCGGAAAGCAAATACACCTTTATAATTGCATAACTATCGGGGCAATTTCTCAATAGAGGATCCAACGCGCGCAATGCCTTCTCCGGTTCCTTGTTATAGTTATACGTATGCGCTATCGCCCCGGCAGTCATCAGACTAGTGAGCAAGTCCTTATTCTTGTCCGCATAAAACTTCGCCTTTTGAAAGGAATTACTTGCCAGATCGAATGATTTCAAACCGATATAGATCATGCCCAGTCTAAAATACATCGCACAGACGGTCATCGAGCTGTCTTTGAAGGTTTCCGATGTCCGCAACGCCGAGAGCGCGTAGCCCAACGCCTGTTTGGGATATCCTGCGTTTAGCCAGACATTGGCCAAAAGGCTGTAGATATCCTGAAGCTGAGAATAGTGAAGCTGTTTGTAGACGGTCAATGCCTGATTAAGCTCGGCCAACGCCTCTTCCTCTCTAAAACCGAGATTCAGCAGATCTCCCAGGAATTTTTGTGCATCGGCCAGTCGCCGCGAATAGGGGTATAATATCTTTATGATCGCCACTCCCTTTCCATAATACTCCGTTTTCCTGCTAAGCGAAATGGCGTCGCTATTGCTGACATAATAATTCGCCATTTCAAAGTCTGCATCCGCCAACTGTTCAGTAAGCGGAAAAAGCGCAAGGATCTTTACTGCTTTTTGCGCATGCTCAAAACCCCGTTGCTTTTCCCCTTTCTCGCGATAGATCTGCGCAAACAACGTCTCGCATTGTCCGGCAAGCAGCGTCAGCCCGGCCTGCGCGCAACGTTTCGCCGCGTCCTGTGCATAAAATAGCGCTTTTTGGATGTCGGCGGAATCTTCTCCCGGTTTGTCGATATAATTTTTACCGCTCCGGAAATCCGAAAGGACAATGGAATCTGATGGTTGACAGCGGGCGAGGTGAGGTAAAAAAACGACCAGGCAGGTCACCAGGAGTTTACTCCAAATGCAGGATGCGGCAGCCCGAATATCGTAGGGATTACCTGTCATTCAAAAGTCCCATTTTTTAAAGGTCAATTCGAGCGTTAATCCGTTTTGATTTATAAATGTCAATTTCCCCTTGATCTGCCCCGCGAGGCCCTGCATCAGGCTCACGCCGAGACTGTTCGACGTCGAAATATCGAACCACTCGCGCAACCCCACCCCATTGTCGCTGACTGCCAGCATCACGGCACCGTCGGGCAACGATTTTAGCGTCAGGCTGATCACGCCGATCTGCCGGGATGGAAAAGCATACTTGATCGCGTTTGTTATCGCTTCATTGACGATCAGCCCAACGGGGATCGCTTGTGAAACATTTAAAGTCAGCGGTTGCAGGGATACCTCGAAATCGATCCTGCCGGCGGTACCAAAACTGTCTTCTAAAAAGCCGGAAAGCTCGCCCAGGTATCCGGCCATATCGATCCCGGCAAGATCGACGGTTCCAAATAGCCGGTTGTGGATGATAGAAATGGCGTTCATCCGGTGCTTACTGTCCCGGATGATCATGGCGGCCGATTCATTCTTTATCCCTGCGACCTGTGCGTCAAGCAGCGAGATCACCATTTGCAGGTTGTTTCTCACCCGCGTATGCATCTCCTTCAATAACCACACTCTTTCCCCAACCAATTGTTCAAGCGCATCATTGTACCGGCTGATCTCCCGTTGCCGATCCTGGACCGCGCGATTCGTTCGGATCTTTAGCCTGTATCTGTTGTAAATAATCCCTAAAAGCAATAACAAGATGGCAACGCCGCCGAATACCAGCTTGCGGGTCATCTCTTCATTTTTCAATGCCATATTTTGTAATGCCGTCTCTTTGCTTAATAGTGCAATATGCTCGGCATTAAAAATGACCTCGCGGTTCTTTTTGCGCACGTCAAGCGTATTTTCCAGTTGGGTGACTTGCTGTTGATGCTGCAAGTCAGCCGCAGAATCGATAAGTCGCCTGCACTTCGCAAGCCAACTTACCGCCCTACGCCATTGGCCATTGGCCGAATCCAGCTGAAATCGGTGATAGTCGACTTTTGCCGACTGCAAAAGGTTGATTGTGCTGTCCGTCGTCTGCGCAAAGATCGGACAGGCAGGATGCTGCAAACAACAAACCGCTATCAATATTCGAAACCGTGTATTCATTGGATCGACCAGGTAACGTTAAACCAAAGATAGGATATTGTCGAGGCACTTTTAAAGCAGAGGCTGCGCTTGATACAGCGACAGCCTCTTTGTCTGCTTCAATTCCCTGGAGCATAAAAACGGAAAGCCGGTTCATCACGAATCTTAATTAGCGGCGGCGGCCTCCTTGATGATCTGCAGGATCTCTTTGGGATGTGATAGCATCACCACGTGGCTCGCTTCGATCTCCGTTGTCTTGGCTTTCATCCTCGCGGCCATAAAGCGTTCAAGATCCGGGTGGATCGCCTTGTCGCTTTTTGAGACAATATACCAGCTTGGCTTTTGTTTCCAGGCAGGCTCGCCGCTTTGGCCTCCGAAGAGCGCCTTATTAGCGGGAATTTGAGTCGCGTACAACAAGCCCTGTTCTTTGACGCTCACGTCCGCTGCAAATACCGTTTTGATCCCCTCCTGGGAAAGGAAAAAATAGTCTCCGGCAGGGACAAAATAATTGCCAAGTTGGGTCTGCGCGGCGTTCTTCGATAACGAAGGCAACGTCTCTCCCTGGTCAGGAGCGAACGCCGCTACATATACCAATCCGACGACCTTAGGGTCGTTGCCCGCCTGGGTGATCACAAAGCCGCCCCAGGAGTGACCCACCAAAATAATCTTGCCTTTGATGTTGGCCATCACTGTTTGGGTTGCCGCGACATCATCGGCCAGGGAGGTTAAAGGGTTTTGGACGGACACTACATTGTAGCCTTCTGCCTGGAGCGCGGCGATCTGCGCCGTCCAGCAGGATCCATCTGCCCAAATACCGTGAACAAATACGATCGTCGGTTTTTCCGATCCAGCCCCTTGCGCGATTGCGCCAAAGGCAGTTACCATGGAGAGCATGAGCATAAAAGCATTTTTTAGTTTTTTCATTTTTCTGTTTTTTGCTTTGATTTTCTCCTGGGATCATTCGAATGGCATGCCATTTTTTCAAATACATGATTTTCAATACAATATGCCTTTTAACCAGCATTGGCTTTTGCGAAATTCTGTGGTTTCGCGACTTTTAAGGGATAATCGCGGAAGCCATTTCCATTCGCTGCCTGGAATATGAGTTATGGGAAATATTAAATGGCGCTAAAACTAACTATTACTGGTACAGTGCAAGATCATGAAACCCGCTAAAGTCCTTAAAGCCGCTTGGCAGGCGTATCATGACCGGTATGCAGGATCAATTTTTCGATCTTGCCATCGGCATCCCTTACGAACTCGACCTCGCCATCGACGGCCTTTAGAAAGAAAAGATCTTTCTTTTCGGCAAACAGCTCCATCTTTCCCTGCCCGGTGGCCTGCCCGTAAAGATGACCATCCTCCAATGATATCGTGAAGATGAAGTTGGAGCCGATCTGGTACTCACCCACGTATTGTCGCAAAAGCGCCGTGTCGAGGGTAACAGCAACCCTTGCCTTTGGGAGCCTGACCTCTTTGCCGCTAAGAATGTCGGCGATATCCTGTGCCATTTTTATGGTATTGGCACTGTTCGGCTGGTTATCGAGAATGATGATACAGGTCTCATCTTCGGGTATGCGTTTGATATACGAGACAAAACCCGTGATGCCACCGCCGTGCTCCACCACCTTTTTCCCATCGACGATATGCAGCATCCAACCGTAACCGTAGCCGTTGAGATGCGGCGTATAGGCCTTTTGCTGCGAGGCCTGGCTGAGTATTTTTCCCGACAACAACGCCCGATCCCATTTATACAGATCACCAACGGTCGTGTAAATGGCGCCTGCGGCAAAGGAGACGGAAGAATCGACGATGGGAAGCGGCGTAGTGGACTGCGGTGCATACCCGAGGGCCTTGTCCGGACTATGGAGGTCCGTAAAGTCGAACCCGCTATGATCCATATGCAGCGGCTGGAAGATGCGTTGGCGAACCGCCTGGAAATAGGACTCACCGGTCACCTTTTCGATGATATAGCCAAGAAGCTCATAACCGGAGTTGCTGTAGTTGAATTTTTCTCCGGGAGTGAAGTCGAGCGGTTTGTATTTGAACCGGGCGATCAGGCTGTCCCGGCTTATCGGATGCATGCTCTCATTCTTCATAAATACGGCGTCATTAGTGTAGTTATAGACGCCGGCAGTATGGGTAAGCAATTGCTCGATAGTGATCTTATTGCCATTGGGATAGTCCGGGATGTATTTCGCAAGGCTATCCTGCAGGGAGAGCTTCTTCTGCTCCTCGAGCTGCAGGATAATGGCGGAGGTGAACTGTTTGGTGATCGACCCGATCTGGAAAATGGTATTGCTGTCGTTGAGCGATCTCGTCTCCTTATTCTTATACCCGTAGCCTTTTTCAAAAAGAACGGCGCCTTTCGTGGAGACCAGTACGGAACCCGTATAATCCCAGACCTTTGCATAGGCGTCAAGCAGGGAATCCAGTTTGGCGGGAATCGTTTGGGCAGCGACCGGCAAGGTAGCCAGGCATTGGCAGCAGAGCAATAGTATTAGATGTCTATTTCTCATTTATGAATCGATGGATAGGTTGCTGCTTAAATTTAAGTAGATTGCTTAGTATAAGGAATTAAAAGATGATTAATTGTACTTCAAAAAAGTAAACAACTCTTGTCTATGGATGCTATGATCAACAGGCGCATCAGATCGCTATGTTTTTTCCTTCTAATGGTCTCAAAATCGTTTGGCCAGACAAGCGATTCTATTCCAAAGGCAGTCCCGTATCGCATACTCGGTAACGACACCCTCCAAGCTTATATATTCGAACCCGCCGTTAGATCCGGCGACCGACCGGTAATCTTATTATTTCACGGCGGCGCCTGGAGAATAGGCGAGGCAGCCTGGACCTTCAATAGAGCAAAGGCGTTCGCCGAAAAGGGAATGGTCGCCATCTCGATCGACTATCGCCTGGCGAATAACGGCATGTCGCCTGCCGATGGGGTGGAAGACGCCTGCTTCGCTTTTGAATGGACTCGTAAACACGCCAAAGAGCTCGGGATCGACACCAAAAGAGTTGCAGGATATGGCGTTTCGGCGGGTGGACACCTGGTTGCCGCGGCGGCGTTGCTGCCCTCCGTGAAAGGCGTAAAGATCGGGGATGTCTCGCGTCCCGATGTGTTGCTTTTGTTTTCGCCGCCTCTCAATTTGGCAAACGACGGTTATTTTATCAGCATTATGGCCGGCAAAGGAAACGCAGCAGACTATTCCCCTTTGGCTTTTGTTGGTAAGAATTTGCCGCCGACGTTAATCATTCAGGGCGCACTGGAATATCTATCCCGCGGTCGGCCATCTGTTGTCGAGAAATCTAAACATCCGGAGTGACGAGTTTGATCCGGACCCGGCGGACGTGGCCGACGCACATCAACGGGAAATCAAGTTCCTGGAATCGCTTGGATATCTTCCCCGATAGAGCAATTTCGCCAAGGCCCTATTGTGGGCGTCTCAACGCATTAGCTCCGCCAATTTGCTTTCCAGCAATTGACCCCGAAGGTTTTTGGCAATGATCCTTCCGTCCTTATCCAGCAGGAAACTATTCGGGATCGCGGTCACAGTATACAAGGCCGCCGTAGGTCCTCCATATCCATTCCCGTCGCAGACATTTCCCCAGATATACCCGTCGTGCCGAATGGCGCTCTTCCAGCTTGTGGTATTGTTATCGATGGAGACACTTAATATCTCGAATCCTTTAGCCTTATATTCATTGTATAGTCTGACCAACGTAGGGCTTTCTTCGCGGCAGGGCGCACACCAGGAAGCCCAGAACTCAATAAGCGTGTATTTACCGCGATAGTGGTTAAGATCGATTGTCGCTCCCGCCGAATCGGTTGAAGCAAAACCGGGCGCTATGGCACCGATCGCGATCCGTTTGGTAGCATTTACTTTATTCACCAGTTGCCGGGTAAGCGCATAATTCGGATATTTTTGCTGATAGATCGATACCATCTGATTCATGAGCGCAGTATCCGTTTCAGGATTCCAGCGGATGCTGTGATGGATCGCAGCAAGTGAATTGATAAAAAAAGGTTGCTCCACCCATTGCGCCAATTCCGCTTTGTAATTCTCGGACGCTTTTTCGTGTTCTACATTCCAGTATTCGATCCTTTCTTTGTCGCCGCTTTTAACTGCGGCCGCCGAAGAATCGTAGGTCCGTTTTAGATACTTGTTGAATACCTTCTTCCTGTTCGCCTCATAATCGATAAGATATTGTGTTTCTTTTGAGCCCGTAACCTGGATCCCGTCTTCGCCGATCGTAAGATGGATGTTGTCGCCGGGTTTCGCCAATACCTGAACAAGACTGGAATTACCTACCCCCAGATCATAGATCTCAGGCTCTTTTAACGGAATGGTCAGGGTAAATTTACCATCCTGCATGATCCCGGCTTCCTGCACAACCGAGTCATTCCGGGTCTCATAATTGATTAGGGTGAGTTTGATGGATTTGCCGAAAAGAGTTGCGGGAACGGTCCCGGTGACGACTGCCTTTTGCGCAGATACACCCGTTGATACCAGTAACAAAAGGATGAGCAGTTGCCGTATAACAGGGCTATTTATTTTTGGTTCCAAGCGTTTTATTTTTGATGAAATTAAGGAATAAAAGGCGTAAGCGCCAGACGTCCCCCAGCCAGCGTGACACCCGCGGCTTCAAGCCGGGCCAGGATCGGGTGTTATGCCCGCGCGGATATAGTGAACGCCCGCGGCGTGGAGTTCGCCCAGAAGGATATACTGTTGATCCACCGGTAGCGAGCCCATAGAAGCATTCATTCCCAGGATAGCATTCTGCGCCCGCGCAGACAGGGTAAAAAAGCAAAAGAGGATAAGCCATATCGGAATAAAAAGCCGCGCTGACATCCACGAAAATTAGCCAAAAAACTTCGAAATAACCTTATATTAGAAGGGATGAAAAACATATTTATACCAGAGCAATGGAATAACTTTTTTGTGATGGTGGGTAGCGGCGCGGCGGCCCTTGCAGGTCTGATCTTCGTCGCGATGTCGATCAATCACCAGATCATTATCCAAAACACGACACATAAAAACCGGGCAATCAACATGCTCACGGGCTACAGCGCCATTTTCATGGCCAGCAGTTTTGCGCTTATAGGGAACCAATATCTGGAAGTGCTCGGCTTCGAGTGGCTCGTCCTCTGGCTCATCGCAACATTCATCTTCATCAGGGGTTATGTCGTAGCCATTAGGGCTGGTATGAGCTTCATTGGACTGAATACACCGCGTCTCGCAGGCGGCACCATATGTTACGTCGCTGAAGTTATAAGCGCCGTTTTTCTTATTCTCGGATATCCCACAGGACTTTACATCGCAGCCATCGGTATCATCGTGCTATTCGCATTCCTCATTTCGGGAGCATGGCTCCTGATGATCGGCATCTACGAAAACCGGGCGAAGTAAGAAATGGCCCGCGGAAACAAGTCACCGGAGTAATCCCGAAAAAAAATTTGCGAAACCGATTGGCTTCGTATATATTTGCAACCGAACGGCTTCATATTTATATTCATGAGACGCGACATTTTTCAAGCTATTGCAGACCCCACCAGACGAGCCATCCTCGTCCTGATCGCCGTGCAGGCAATGACACCCAATGCCATTGCAGAGCGCTTCGACATCACCCGTCAGTCCATATCCAAACATTTGCGCATCCTGTCCGAATGCGATCTTCTGGCTAAAAAGGAAGAAGGCCGGGAGATCTTTTATGAACTGAAAATCGACAAAATGAAGGAGATCGATGTCTGGCTGGCCCAGTTCCGGAAGATCATGGAAGAAAGATTCCAGGAACTCGATCAAGTATTATTCACACTAAAAAATAAGAAAAAATGAGCCTGCTATTTGATTTCACCGCGGACAAAGCCACGAAAACCATTCACATTACCCGTGAATTTGCCGCCGACCAGGATCTTGTCTGGGATGCCTTTACAAAACCGGAGATCATGGTCCAGTGGACGGCTCCCAAACCCTTTAAGGCCCACATCAAGGAGATGGACTTCCGGGAAGGAGGACGTTGTTTATCGGCCATGATCTCCCCCGAGAACGCCTATTTTTGGTCCCTGGCTGA
>Ga0206822_1155_pt1 | contig 14058 bp, 11 predicted proteins | sample Alteio_BWOrgCont_83_FD_152913 | JGI IMG/M metagenome (GOLD analysis project Ga0206822, IMG submission 152913) | Enriched cells from forest soil in Barre Woods Harvard Forest LTER site, Petersham, Massachusetts, United States -... | ecosystem: Environmental > Terrestrial > Soil > Temperate forest >... | reverse complement strand
AATAATACAATCGATTTTCTATTATGCAAGAATCGTGATACTGAAGCGGCTAAACGCTTCTTTAAGAAAGCAATCGAGAATAATGGAGTTCCTCTGAAAATCAATATCGATAAGAGTGGAGCTAATACAGCGGCCTTAGAAGAAATCAATCAAGAACGAAAAACCGCTGGAGAAGAACCGATTGAGGTTCGAAGAATCAAGTATTTGAATAACCAAGTGGAGCAGGAGCACCGCTTCATCAAGCGACTGACGCGACCGATGCTTGGTTTCAAATCATTCATCTGTGCTGGTATTACACTGATTGGAATTGAAATAGTAAGAATGATCAAAAAAGGCCAGCTGAAATCGTCCATTTTGGGCCAAAAGCCTGTGGAACAATTTAGGGAACTTTTTGTGTGAATGAGGCCAGCAAAATCAAAATTTAACACACGCGCTTAGGCAGATGTAAAATCCTTGCGACAGAACCGTTAACAATCGTTGCATTTTTTTCATAATCAAGTAAAATTTTAATATGATATGATTATGATACTGCCCTTCGTCAATTGCTAAATTTGATATTTTGCCAAGAATGTTAATAAATACTGTTTTTCTTTGCTGACAAACACTGGGTTTTTTAATAAAACTTCTATTCACTCTAAAGAGGTAGAGATATAAGTGTATATTTATGGACGATATCAAACATATTAGAAATTTTTGCATCATAGCGCATATTGATCACGGAAAGACAACGCTTTCAGATAGACTGCTTGAACGAACAGCTACGGTTCTAAAGCGAGATATGAAGGCACAATTACTCGATTCCATGGACTTGGAACGTGAAAGAGGCATCACAATAAAATGTCACCCTGTTTCCATGATATTTAAATCAAAATCAGGAGAAGAATATTTGTTAAACCTCATCGATACTCCAGGCCATGTCGACTTCTCCTACGAAGTATCACGAAGTATTGCCGCATGTGAAGGCGCGCTTCTATTGGTTGATGCTGCTCAAGGCATTGAAGCACAAACAGTTGCAAATGCTCATCTGGCTATGAAGCAAGGTTTGGATATTATTCCAATCATTAATAAAATAGACCTCCCCAGTGCAGATCCTGAAAAGATTAAAAAACAATTGGAAGATATCTTAGCGCTCCCTGGCGAAGACGCTATCCTTGCAAGTGCCAAATCTGGAATAGGAATCGATGAAATATTAGAAGCTGTTGTAGAACGATTTAAAGTTCCTAGATGGTCCGATAATAAACATACTCGCGTGCTTATTTTTGATTCCGTTTATAATACCTATCAAGGCGTCATTTGCTACGTCCGCGTGTTTTCAGGCACTTTAAAACCTGGAGACGAAATTTTGATGATGAATCGCAAAATAAAGACAACCATTAAGGAAGTAGGTCGCTTTTCTCCTCAAATGGTTACAGAAAAAGAACTTTTGCCTGGTTGTGTAGGCTACGTCGTTACAAGTATTAAAGATGTTGCAGATATTAAAATTGGCGATACCATTACCCATTTTTCGAATCCTTCTATTCAAAAGCTCCCCGGTTATCAAGAAGTAAGGCCTATGGTATTTAGTGGAATATATCCGCTTGATACCTCAGATCTAGAAAAATTAAAAGCAGCCCTCGCTCGTTTGCATTTAAATGATTCAGCTTTGACCTTTCAATCGGAAAGCTCTGCGGCCTTAGGATTCGGATTTCGCTGCGGATTTTTAGGCCTTTTGCATATGGAAATTGTCCAAGAACGTCTGCGCCGCGAATACGATGTAGACATCATATCCACTTATCCAAGCGTTGTTTATAGAATACGTCTAACTGATGGCAGAGAAATTGAAATCGATAATCCTGTGAATATGCCTGATCCTTCATCCATCGTGGAAATTAGCGAACCCATGATTCGGGCTTCTATTTTAACGCCCAATCTTTATATCGGCGATATTTTAGCTTTAATCAGTGAAAAACGAGGAATTTGTGATCATACCGAAACTATGGATGCAGACCGCGTATTGCTAGTTTGCAATTTGCCCCTCAATGAGATTTTAATTGATTTTAATGATCGTTTGAAAAGCATCACTCGTGGATATGGTTCCATGGATTATGAATTAGCGGATTACCAAACAGCCGATTTGGTTAAAATGGATATTCTCGTCAATTCAGAGCCCGTCGATGCATTTTCATCAATAGTTCATAAAGCAAAGGCAGAGAGTAGGGGACGTAGCCTATGTGAAAAGTTAAAAGACATTCTGCCCAAGCAGCTCTTTAAAATAAGCATACAAGCTTCGATTGGAAGCAAAGTAATTGCACGAGAAACTATCAGTGCAATGCGTAAAGATGTTACGGCAAAATGTTACGGCGGAGACATTAGCCGAAAGAAAAAACTTCTTGAAAAACAAAAGGAAGGCAAAAAAAAGATGAAAAATATCGGAAACGTCTCGATTCCTCAAGATGCTTTTATTAAAGTATTAAAAAATACCTAGAAAATTCTGTTTTTTAAAAAATCTCAGTTAAAAAAAGAAATCGAAAAAGCCGACGAATCAATTCGTCTTGCTCAAAAGGTCTATGACTATCGTAAAGATATTCTCGATCCCCAAGATGCACAGGAACTTAAAGAATCTTTAATTTCCTTAGAAAAACTTATAAAGAAGCAGGACATTACTGTTTCAGAATTGAAAACGAGTAGACACCGTCTCGATTCAATAGCAAAGAAATGCGGGAAGAATATTTATCCCGTAAATTTTTGGGCTGAAAATTCAGAAATGATCATAGTAGCTGCAACTTTGGCATTGGGCATTCGGACCTTTTTCCTCCAGCCTTTTGCAATTCCAACGAATTCCATGTATCCAACCTTTTATGGAATGACTTCAGAAGTCTACGCAGGGGACAACAAAGAGCCCAATCTCGGAGAAAGAATTATTAGAAAAATAACTTTAGGTGCAACTCATTATGATATTAAAGCACCCGAAGCCGGCGAAGTCATAATTCCTATTTTTAACCCTAAAGATCCTTTAAGTGCACTCGGCATTATTAGATTTGAAAAAGCCAGAGGTTGGAGATGGTTCATCCTCCCCACTCCAATGCGCGAATATACTATTTTAGTCGGAAGTAACCCAGTGAAAATTAAAGTGCCTTGGGATTTTCGTTTAGAAGATATTATTCAACAAACTTATTTCCCCGAAACTCCATCATTTCATCAAATTCTTGAAAATGCTGCACAGCAAAAACAAATAGAGTTGCTTGCAAATACTCCTGTTATTAAAACCGGAAAAAAACTTTCAAAATCTCAAGATGTGCTTAATTTCGATATCCTCACGGGCGATATGTTATTCGTTGACCGTTTCACTTATAACTTCCGTTATCCAAAAATCGGTGAACCATTTGTGTTTAAAACTGTAAACATCGAAGGTATGAAAGATTTTAATGGAAAACCTGAAGATAAGTATTACATAAAACGCTTAGTAGGTATTGTAGGGGATGTATTAGAAGTTGAGGGACCTACCTTATATAGAAATGGCAAACCCATTGAAGGTTCACCCATTTTTGACCTTAATGCTAACAAAGTCGGTTTATATCCTGGATACGTTGCCTATAAGGCACTCGCACCAGGACGTCAGGTAAAAGTTGCTGAGGGCTACTTTTATGCCATGGGCGATAATTCACCTTACAGCGCCGATAGCCGTAGTTGGGGATTTGTCCCGGAAAAAGAAGTAATAGGTAAAGCATTTTTTATATTTTATCCATTTACAAAACGTTGGGGATTTGCAAAATAGTTGAAAAGCTAAATCATAAGAAAGGAAGACCGAATTGGAACATGGAAGTATCATAATTGATTTATCAATCGTAATTGTCTGCGCAGCAGTAGTTACGGTCTTGTTTAGGGCATTACATTTGCCCGTTTTATTAGGATACTTGCTCAGTGGACTTTTAGTCGGTCCCAATTTCTTGCCCCAATCTCCTGTTAAAGACCTTTCTACTATCCAGGATCTCAGTGAATTGGGGGTAGCATTTTTGATGTTCTATATTGGTTTGGAGTTTGATCTTAAAAAATTGCAGCGAACTTTAGGTCCGGCATTACTCGCCGTTATTTTACAAACCATTGGAATGGTGTGTGTGGGTATTTTGACCGCTCATTTACTCGGTTGGTCTCACATTAATGGCTTATTTATCGGATGCCTCTTAGCAATCAGTTCTACCATGGTTACATTGCCTATTCTAAGAGCGCAAGACGCTTTGAAAGCCAATTTTGCTCAAGTAGCGATAGGAATGCTCATCCTGGAGGATATTTTAGCGATATTGGTTTTGGTAATCCTTACCGGGGTAGGAGTAACAGGCAGGTTTGAATTAGAAGGAGCCTGGAAAGCTGTATTTTTTGTCGGTGTATTTATCGTATTTGTTTATTTCACTGGAAAGCTCGCTGCTCCTAGACTTTTAAGACTGTTAAGGAAGTTTGCTAATCCTGAAATGATCACTGTTGTGTCAGTTGCGCTTATTTTAGGCGTTGGGGAACTTGCAGAGCATTTTCATTTCTCCATAGCATTGGGTGCTTTCTTAGCGGGTTCTATCCTTTCCCAAAGTGAACTAGCCCATGAAATTGAAGATGCTATCGAACCTTTAAGAGACCTGTTTACCGCTGTATTCTTTGTGACTGTAGGCATGCGTATTGAACCTGATTTATTGGGGCACTATTGGTTAAGTATTTTGATTTTAACCTTGGTTGTTGTCGTCGGAAAAACTCTAATTGTTTGGATTGGTTTATTCCTTTCAGGTGAGAAACCGCGAACGGCTTTTAAAGCGGCAGTGTGCAAAGCGCAGATTGGGGAATTTAGTTTTGTTATTGCCGCTCTTGGTTTGAAGTACGAAATGACAGAACCCGGAATTATGTCTCTAGCTGTCGGCGTAGCTCTAGGTTCTATTTTAGTTGTACCCGCTTTAAGTAACAATGCCGGGAATGTATTTGACTCTATTGCAAAATATACACCTGCATTTCTCAAACAAATGGGTCTATTTTATAATAGAATTTTCTTATCCGTAAAAGGAAAAATAGAAAGAAGTGCTTTCCTGAAATTAATGAAAAAGCCATTAATTCAGATACTGGGATATTTTTTATTATTTAATGGAGTTCTCATTATAGCCTATTTGTCTGTTAATTATGTACGTCATCTTTCTTTCTTAGCAGATTTTGTTCTTTGGGTACAAGCTGGCATTTGGATTTTAGCCGCATTAATATCACTCCCTTTCTTGATTGCTATTATCAAAAATTTAGAGGTCATCGTTCTGTTAATTACGGAATCTGTTTTTACTCTTAAAGGAAGTCGTTTCCTCAATAGAGGCAATATGCGTAATATTATTAATACGAGCATTCTTTGCATTACAGTAATCTTTTTTGGTGGTATTTATCTTTCTGCAGCTTCTTCCTTTCTTCCCAAAGGAGTTGCCCTCTATGCTTTTATAGGCCTTGTTATTGTTTTTAGTTTCTTTTTTTGGAGACATATTGTTAGAGTCAATAGTCGATTAGAGCAGCTTTTTATTCAAAGTATTACCCATGAATTGAAATTAACTAATGAAGAACGCCGGGAAAAAATGTTAAAAGCCATTGCTCAAAAACATCCTTGGGGGATTGATTTATACGATGTTGAAATCAAGGATGATGCTATTGTTTGTGGAAAACAAGTACGTGAAATTAACCTTCGAGGTTTAACTGGCGTCACTATCGTCGGAATTTCTAGAGAAAATTTTACTGTATATGATCCAGGACCTGATATCCCCTTATTCCCAGGAGATCATCTCATTCTATTAGGCGACAAAGAACAAATCCAAAATGCACGAGATCTTTTATCTAAAAAAACCGAAGATAAAAGCATCGTTTCCACTGGAAAATTTGAAATTGATACAGTTTATTTACCAAGCGAGTCCCCCATTATCGGCAGCACTCTTGCCGATGCAGATATTCGGCGTACTTATAAAATCAGTGTTATCGGTATACAACGAGGAACCAAGAAAATTTTGTCCCCCGGACCCGATGAAATTTTTAAAGGTCGAGATATTTTGATCATCGTCGGAAGCAATAAGGCAATCAAATCCTTTAAAGAACAAATGGAAACAGGACACGAGACAACCCACGAATGAGATGAGACCATCCCCTCCTGTCATGCTCTATGACGGCGATTGTAAATTCTGCAAACGCTGGATCCAACGCTGGGCTCATCTTACTGAAGAACGTGTCACTTACTTGGCCTATCAAGATCATTTAAAAGAGTTCCCCCAAGTAACTGAAGAGGACTGCCGTAATGCCGTACAATTCATAGAATCTGATGGAACCGTTTATCAGGCAGCTGAAGCAGTGCTCAGAACTTTTTTGTACACTAAAAGTTATGGTTGGCTTTATCGATGGTATAAAAAAAGTAAACTTTTTGCTTCCTTTGCTGAATTGCTTTATAAAGCAGTTGCAAAAAATAGAGACTTTTTGTCTGGAATTGGTTTATAAATATCAGTGTCCATCTTGTTTTAATGATATACATATGTGTATTAATTAATTAATTTTTTTGATTTTGATTTTTTTTCATTTTTTTGCAAAAATTCTTTATTATGACTATAATAAAATAGTAGAAAGAAAGAATTGAAATTTTAAATAAATATTATGAAAAAAATAAATATAAAATTAATTGAAATATTATCACTATCATTTTTATTTGCGATGTTCAACTTAAGTGTTGTTGCACAGGCTGAAGAACTTGGACCCAAGAAAGACGAAGTAAAGCAAATTGATGTTAAGAGTAAATCTAAATATGCACTTTGGATATCTTTTACAGCTAATGCCGGTGATTGGTGGCAATACCGAGCAGACACTGTGCCTCCCGAAAATTCTGGAAAAACAGGACATTCTAACATGGCTATGGGAAATGAAGATACAAAATTCATCGTTGGATTAGATGCAAATAAAAATCAAAATCATCCAGAAATATCAAGAAACATACAATCTGGTCAAAATACAATTGAATATAATAAACCAATCCCAATAGAAATTAAAGGCGATAATAAAAAAGTTTATAGATTTACAGTCACCATACGGAAGGATTCCAATGGTATTCATGCATTAATTGAAGACGCTCAATAATTATTAAATAGCCATCGTCTTTTTTAAAATTCATATTTCATCATCTGCTGATACTATTCAAGTTCAGTTTAAATATTACATTCTATTTTGTCAGTGTATTCACTTTATATTGCAAGCTTTATAATTTTCTTATAGAATTGTATAAATTAATATTGATTTATTCGAATAAAGAATTTACTGTTTTATTTAATTTAAAATCTTGTAAAAAAATGAAAACAAATAGTAGTCATGGATCACATTCCACAATAAATAAACAGTCAGGCTTACAAAGCTATGATTTTAAAGTCAAATCTACAAAGCAAGTAACTTCTATAGAGCGGTGCCTTTAGGTTCTCGAGGAGTAGCCACCGAATGGAATCCAGATGGATTAAATGCAAAGCAACTACTTAGTCAAAAGTATAATGAAGGGTCTAAAAATCCTAGATCGACAGTTTTTGGGTATTTTTATACACCTAAGGTGCCTCTATCTCTCGGAAATACTCCATTGCCTGAACAAGTGTTTAAGGTCAGTCGAGGTTTTGATATTGCTGTAAGTATTACAAATCCTAATGATGACGATACAATTAGTGCTGGCCGTTTTTTACCTTATACGAAATTGGCACCCAAATTAGATGAGATAGTTGATAGAATGGTTAGTACTCCTTCTATAGATAATACCGATAGTCTCAAATCCGCTCGTCATCGTGTGGGTGGGGATATTATTCGAGTTGTGAGCGGTGCTGAAATTAAGGGCCATTATACGGAAGAAGAATGGCATGATTTAGCGGAATTTGCAATGGTTATAAGAGCAGATAAAGCTAGAGCTCCTAATAGTTCACGATATTATATCGATGATAATGTCAGAGATTATTCAACGAGTTTTACAGAAAGATTTGGTAATGGACCTCAGTCATTGTACGAAGGGGCTCCTAGAGGAGGTGCAAAAAAAATCAAGGAAAGACAAGTGCTCTATGTAAATTTTTCTGACGCAGCGAATACAGATACGCTCTCTGACGTGTGTCCCAAGAAACCTTCACGAAAGCAGTAAGACTCGTTCGATAGTCAATTAAAAGACTAGATGCTCTGAGTTATGCTGTGCAAATGAGTGAATTAACCATTAGTAGGCAATGTCGGTAACTTTCCTTCTTGATGTATCATTTCAAGTGCATTGCCAAGATTACTTTTTGAAATTTTTATTTCCTGTCTTTGGGTAAGGTCTTTGATCGTTACGCTATTTTCTTGAACTTCATCTGGACCGTAGATAAGCGCGAATTTAGCTCCAATATCGCTAGCTTGCTTAATTTGTTTATTTAGGGACATATCTTTCAGAGGATACTCAACTCGATATCCTTTTTTGCGCATTTGGCTGATATCATGCAGCGCGACCATTCGGCACTCATGATCTGCAGTTATCACATAAAAATCAGGAGCTTCGACATACTTTGGAATTAAATGTTTCAGTTCTAAAAAATCTCTCAAGGTAACGTCTCCCATTGCCCAACCGACTGCCGGCAAATCAGGACCTCCCAGTTTCTTTACTAAATTGTCATATCGTCCTCCACCCGCTATTGAACGTCCTTCCCCTATCAGTTGAAAGGCTTCGAAAACAAATCCGGTGTAATACGCAAGCCCTCTTACAATAGTAAGGTCTATTTTAATAAATGGCATCAATTCAAGGGCACTTAAGATTTCAATCAGGCACTTCCATTCTTCAAGACGCTTTTCTATATTATCGCTCGTTTTTCTTGAATTCCCATCCTTAAAAAAATCTTGTATCGCTTCCAATGTATTGAGTTTCGCAAGTTTTTTTGCTTCATTAAAGAATATTTCAGCTTTATTCCCAAAATATAGATTTAAAAGTTCAATTGTTTTTTCAGGCTTTTCTCGTTCAATTTTATCAATAATAGCAAGGACTTTAGCAATGGCTTCCGTATCTTCAATATCCCATGTATGCAGAAAATAGACCCAAAGATTTCTATCGCTTAGCCGAATGCAAAAATCTTCATCTCTGAATCCAAAACTAATTAAACTTTGAATTAACAATGCTATAGATTCAGCATCAGCAGAAGGGCCAACTTCACCAAAAATGTCTGCATTGAATTGATAAAATGATCTGAGTCTTCCTTTTTGAGGACGTTCGTAACGAAAATTTTCCGAGATATTGAACCATTTTATAGGCTTTGCCATACCATTTGCCTTTGCACCTATTAGCCTTGCAAGTGAAGGAGTCATCTCCGGTCTTAGCGTAATAGCCCGTCCACCCTTATCCACAAAATTAAAAAGCTGAGTAACAATCTCTTCCCCAGATTTTGTCGTGAGTAATTCCAATGGTTCAAGCAGAGGCGCATCATATTCTTGGAAACCAAACAAACGTGCAGATTGCCGCCATATCCTGAAAATATGGTTTCTTATAAAACAATCCTCAGGATAGAAGTCTCGAAACCCCGGTAAACTTTGAAACATTATAAATTGCTTTGAATTATGTTAAATGAATTTACTTAATCTTTCGGAGTTTGAGACACCATCGTATGCTTAAGATTTTTTCCCGCGATAAATTTTATGACTGTACGTTCGGGAATAATAACATCTTTTTCAGGCTTATTGGGATTGCGGCCAATTCTGCTTTTTCTATGTTTTATTTTGAAGACGCCAAAATTGCGTAATTCTACATTGCGCCCACCCTGTAATCCTTCAGCAATAGTATCTAAGGTAAGTTGCACAACATCTAAAATATCTTTTTGGGATAATTCATTAAGTTTCGAATGGATTTTTAAGACAATTTCTCTTTTCGTAAGATTTTTGGTCATTTTGTTTGAGATGTAATGGATATTCTTGCAGTTTTTAATTTTAATGCTTTAATAAAATAAAATCATGTATGATAGTATAATCAATTCAAGTCAAATCTTAAAATTTATGAGTGAAAAAGAAAAAGGCAGCCAACTAGAGGAACTCCAAAAACAGCTCAAAGAGGCTTTAAAAAATACAAGTTTTACATTCCCCTTTTCTTACCAAGAGGATAACGACGACGATAATGAAAAACAAGAAACTCCACCCAATAACCCAAATATTGAAATACCTTCTACAGAAGAAGAAATTCTTCGCCGTATTAGAGATTTTAATTTAAAACCCCGTGAAATTAGGGATTATCTCAACCGCTTTGTCGTCAAACAAGAAGAAGCTAAAAAAGTACTTTCTGTTGCGATTTGTGATCATTTTAATCACGTTCGCCAATGCATCGAAGATCCTTCTCTTTTAGAACAAGACTATAGTAAGCAAAATATTCTTCTCCTAGGACCTACAGGGGTTGGTAAAACCTACTTAATGCGCAATATCGCAAAATTGATTGGTGTACCCTTCGTTAAAGCTGATGCAACTAAATTTTCTGAAACAGGCTATGTGGGTGCCGACGTCGAAGACTTAGTTCGCGATCTTGTAAAGGTTGCCAATGGAAACGTAGAACTTGCACAATATGGTATTATTTATATTGATGAAATTGATAAAATTGCTAGCGAGGCAGCCGGACAGGTTAAAGATGTTTCAGGCCGCGGAGTACAAATCAATTTATTGAAGCTGATGGAGGAAACGGAAGTCAATCTCTTTAGTCCAACCGATATGATGGCTCAAATGCGCGCCATGATGGATGTCTCTGGTACTAAGAAAGGTAAGAAAAAATCAATTAATACACGCCATATCTTATTTATTGTCAGTGGTGCTTTTGATAAACTTGCTGAAGAAGTTAAAAGACGAGTCGACCGTTCAGAAATTGGCTTCAGCCGTGGACCTTCCTTATTAGCTGACAACATGGATAGATATTTAAGAGAAGCATCGACAATCGATTTTATCAAATATGGCTTTGAACCTGAGTTTATTGGACGTTTACCCGTTCGTGTTTCATGCGAATCTTTAAATAAAGAAGATTTAGCCCGTATTTTGACCTCCTCTGAAGGTTCTATTTTAAAGCAATACCATTTAGATTTTAAAGGTTATGGAATTGATTTTGATATTACCGATGAAGCTATTCTTGAGGTAGCCAGTCGAGCTGCCGTCGAAAAAACCGGGGCTCGTGGGCTTTTAACTGTTTTGGAACGTATTTTTAGAAATTATAAATTCGATCTACCTTCAACAGCAATTAAACACTTTGAAGTTTCAACCAACACCATAGCCCATCCTGAAGTAACGCTTAAAAAAATCTTGCTTGAAAATAAGCACCTTCAAAAAGATGTTTTGCGTGACGATTTGAACCGCTTTGCTGATCAATTTGAAAAAGAGCATGGCCTTGTTTTAGAATTTGATGAAGAAGCTATCAATGTCTTAATAGAAGCTTCGATCGAAGAAGATAAGACCATTAGAGCCATTTGTGAAGATCGCCTTAAAGATTTCCAGCACGGATTACAGATTATTTCTCGCAATACCGGTAAAATCCATTTTATTGTTGATAAAGATACGGTTCTTAATCCAGACAAACGCCTATCTGAATGGGTTGTTGCAAGTTTTAAGGAAAAGGCAGAAAAAACAGACGAGACTAAATAAGCTAGATGTCAAATGCTCAAGCAGTAAATGAAATGTTTGGCCAAATTGCGACTCGTTACGATTTTGCCAATCATTTATTAAGTGGAGGTTTTGACTACTATTGGCGTTATAAATTAGTATCTTTTGTTAAAAAGCATAATCCCAGTTGTATTGTAGATTTAGCGACTGGCAGCGGTGATGTCGCGTTTGCCTTAAAGAAAGCTTTAGGTAAAAAAACTCAAGTGATTGGTCTTGATTTTTGCCGACCAATGCTCGAGCTTGCGCAATCAAAAAAAGCTAAATACAATTATGGAAAAGATCTTATTTTTGATTATGGAGATTGCCTAGAGTTACCTTTAGCAGATCAATCAGTAGATGTTCTAACTATTGCTTTTGGCTTTCGCAATTTACAAGATCGTCACAAAGGTCTCGAGGAAATGTACCGCGTACTTAAACGGGGTGGGGCACTTTTTATTTTAGAGTTTACGCAACCCATATTTTGTTTTCGTACTTTGTATTATTTTTATCTGAAGAATATTCTTCCGCGACTTGCAAATTTGATTACAGGTCGGCAAGACGCTTATAATTATTTAGCTGATTCCATTAAAAAATTTCCTAACAAAGAAACATTGAAGATAGAAATAAGCAAAGTTGGCTTTACTCATATTGAAGCTTATTCGATGACTGCATCAATTGTAGCCATTCACAGTGCAATAAAATCATAAAAAGACACTCATGAATCGCTCAACTTAGGCAAAGTTAAAACAAGTGGCTTAAACCCAGTGTATTCTAAAAATTTAAGGAAATTTTCCCGAGAAATAGTTGTAGTCCTATTATTCCTTAATGGATGGAAATTAAGAAGTTCATAGTGCATCATCTCTTTATCGAGAATCACCTGAATATTATTTCCCGAAGCATTGATTAACGAAAAAGGAGTTACATGACCTGGTTCTACACCTAATTGTGATTCCAATTGTTCATCAGATGCAAAAGATAAAGAGCCGCAACCCAGTTCTTTAGCAAAGACTTTCAGATTTAGCCGTTTATCATCCAGCATGCTCACCAAATAATAAACATCCTTTTTACTTTTTAAAAAGAGATTTTTGTTATGTGCACCCGGTATGGAAACTTTAAGAAAATCTGCTTCAGAAGCGCTAAAAACAGGTTCATGTGTAGATGTAATGACTTCTATGTTCAATTGCGCAAAAATTTCAAATAAATCTTCTGGAGTTTTCATGAGCGAGCTTAATGCAAAGTGTTACGTAAAAATTTTAATGAGAATCGTTAATGCGAATCTAAATCAGGCCATTTTTCAAGTTTTCGTTGCAAGGTTCTTCTGCTGATCCCTAAAATTTCAGCAGCAAGAGTGCGATTCCCTTTTGCTCGCGCAAGAGCGCTTTGGAAAAGATTTTTTTCATTTTCTTTCAGCGATAAAGGAGCAACAGGCTCACTCGAAGAACTTGATTGATAAAAGTGGGATTCCAAATCTTTTCCAGCAATGACTTGCCCTTGCTTCATAATAACAAGATGTTCACAAAAATTCCGTAATTCCCTAATATTTCCCGGCCAACCATAATTCTTCAATATTTCTATAGCTTCAGTACTGAGACGTGCCGCTTTTACACCATTTTCTTTACTATACAAAGAAATATAATAATCTAAAAGAATAGGAATATCCGAGATTCGCTCACGCAGAGAGGGTAAGTGGATTTTAATAACATTAAGCCTGTAATACAAGTCCTCACGAAAGTCTCCTTTCTTAACCATTTGTTCTAAATTGCGATTGGTAGCACAAATCAAACGTACATCAACAGACACCGTTTTAGACGTTCCTAGGGGTTCAAAAGTTTTTGTTTCTAGAAATCTCAGTAGCTTTACTTGCATTGAAAGATCAATTTCTCCAATTTCATCCAGGAACAACGTACCCCCATCTGCAGCCTCAAAACGGCCAATTCGTTTTTGCGTTGCACCTGTAAAAGCACCTTTCTCATGACCAAAAAGTTCACTTTCCAATAAATTCGCCGGCAAAGCTGCACAATGAACGGCAATGAATGGTTTACGTGCCCGAAGGCTGTTTTGATGCAGCATTTGGGCAAATAATTCCTTCCCTGTACCCGTTTCACCTTGTAATAATATTGTTGCCTTTGTAGGAGCTACCTGTTCAAGTTGCTTTAAAGATTTCTGTAAACTTACTGCATTGCCAATAATTTTGGTATTCAATTTGTACTTGTCATCCAAACGCTCATGCAAAACAAGATTTTCTTTTTCAATTTCTTTTGACTTCAGGGCTCGTTTAATAATAATTTCTAGCTTTTCAAGACTAACAGGTTTTGTTAGAAAATCATACGCTCCGCGTTTCATCGCTTCGACTGCTGTTTCAACGCTACCATAAGCCGTCATCATGATGCAAAAAGGTTTATTAGGCAAAGTCATAGCTTTTTCAATCACCGATAAACCCGACTTCCCCCCGCC
>Ga0206822_1154_pt1 | contig 14087 bp, 10 predicted proteins | sample Alteio_BWOrgCont_83_FD_152913 | JGI IMG/M metagenome (GOLD analysis project Ga0206822, IMG submission 152913) | Enriched cells from forest soil in Barre Woods Harvard Forest LTER site, Petersham, Massachusetts, United States -... | ecosystem: Environmental > Terrestrial > Soil > Temperate forest >... | reverse complement strand
CTACTCCATCAACACAACGGTGATGGACGATATGTTACAGTGGCTTCTTCAATTCACGAAAAAACGTAAATGACCATGAAAGTAAAAATAACATGGACGGATGTCCTGGCCTTCATCGTCTGGCTCTTACCGCTGATCTATCTCGTCGACGTCTACCCCACGCTCGGGAGCAGCATCCCCCTCCACTTCGACATCGATGGCCGCCCCGATAGCTTTGGGCCGAAAACAAAATTCCTCGGCATCGTCCTCCTCGTGAGTGGCATAGGGCTCCTCGCCGGCCTGCTCGCCCGGTTCCTTCCGCTCATCGATCCAAAAAAGAAAGCACGTTACTCCGAAGGGGTTTTTATCCGCATCAGCCATGCCGTGATCTTTCTGATAGCCGCAATCACATTCCTGGTGATCTATGGCGGGACACAGCAACATTTCAAAATGCCCATGCACATCTTCTACCCGATAACGGGACTGTTCTTCGCCTATCTCGGCAACCTGCTCAACAATGTAAAACCCAATTACTTTGTAGGCATCCGGACACCATGGACGCTGGAGAACGAAGAAGTGTGGCGAAAGACCCATCGGCTCGCCGCAAAGATCTGGGTGCCCGGTGGTATCATCCTGGCCATACTCGGCTGGGTCCTGCGCGGCACAGCGGGACATATCACCTTTGTCGCAGGTCTCCTGCTGATCGCGCTCATCCCGATCGTCTACTCCTACCTGTATTACCGAAAATTATCTAAATAACTACCATGAAACACATCCTACTGCCAACCGTTATCCTCTTCCTGCTCACCCGGTGGACGACCGCCGGTGCCCAGTCTGCACCCGCCCAACCGCAAACCGTCGCGCCCAGCCGCCCGCAAAAGGGCATCGTCTACCCGCCCGGCCACCCGCAGACCCCTGAGCCGCCCTACCCTTATCATAGCGACAGCGTAGAATACGACAACGCGGATAAAACCGTTCATTTCGGCGCTACCCTCACCTACCCCGAAACCGGCGGCCCCTTCGCCGCGGCCATCCTCATCACCGGCAGCGGCACCCAGGACCGCGACGAAACGATCTTCAGTCACCATCCCTTCGCCGTGATCGCCGACTATCTTACCCGTCACGGCTATGCCGTCCTCCGCGTAGACGACCGCGGCGCGGGCTTATCCACCGGCGATGTAAAAAAAGCGACAACCGCGGTCTTCGCCGAAGACGTGGAAACCAGCTTCGCCTGGCTGAAGGAAAGAAAAGAGATCGATCCACGAAAGATCGGCCTCATCGGCCATAGCGAAGGGGGCATGATCGCCCCCATGGTAGCCGCGGAGAATGCAGACATCGCCTTTATCATCTCGCTCGCCGGCCCATTTAGCGGCGACTCAACGACGATGTACCAGGTCGAAGCCGCCCTTCGGCAATACCACACTCCTACGCCGCTCGCCCAATATACCCTGGCGACGGAACGCATTGTGCTGGAGAATGTCAAAATCGCAGACGATACCGCCGCACTCCTCAAAGGCATCGATCGGGACTACCGGGCCTACTATGCAACCATTCCGGACAGTATCCGATCAAAAGACCTGGCACTCCAACCCACACCCGACAACTTCGTCCATAGCATCGCCCCGAAGGTCCTCCCCGCATTCGTCCCCTGGTGGAAATTTTATATCGCATACAACGCGACCCCCTATTATTCAAAAGTAAAATGCCCCGTGCTGCTCGTGGGCGGAGCCAAAGACATCCAGGTAGATAATGCCACCGATATACCACGGCTGGCCGCGATCCTGAAAACGCACGGAAATAAAAAAGTGGAAACACATCTGATGCCGGACCTCAACCATCTCTTTCAGCACTGCACCGCTTGCACCGTTGCCGAATACAGCAAGCTCGATGAGACTTTCTCGCCGGAGGTGCTAAGCATCATGGTAACCTGGCTGGATAAAGAGATAAGAAAATAATGCGCCATTTCAAGACAAACCGGCAACCAAAGCCATAGCCGCCTATTGAGGCGTGCAAAAAGCCATGCCGAAATCCAATCTATTGATAATCAATATTTAAATTGCCTCTCTGTAGCACAATTAAAAATCTTAGATTTGTAACATGTCACTTATAATCAATCCCAAAAATAAGCAGCAGGAAAAGGTGGTCAGGGCATTTTTGAGTAGCCTTAACATCGGTTTTTATTCTGAAGCAGAAGAAGAAGCTGCACTGGCAAACGCTATACAGAAAGGGAGAAAAACTGCCTTACTCAACAAAGCGGAAAAGGCTGACTTCCTCAAGCGGCTAAAGCAGGCCAAGTGAACATTGAAATTCGAAAATCCTTCCAAAAGGATGCTTTAAAACTTCCAGCTCCCGCTCAAGTCCAGCTTGCGAAAGTGATAAACGCGTTATCTCACGCCAAGAAGTTATCCGAATTGTCCTCCTGTAAGAAATTGACCGGATTTAAAAACGCGTACAGGGTTAGGATGGGAGAATATAGGATCGGGTTCATTTTCGAAGACGAGACTGTAGAACTCGTACGGGTCCTTGGCCGGAAAGAAATCTATAAGTACTTCCCATAGAATCTCTTGTCTCAATCTCATTACCTATTACCAATCGCATAATCCCAGAAGCCCGAGCCTTACGCACTATTCCGCGCCGCATTGATAATCCCAAAAGAAGCCCGCATGATCAACCGCTCATACACCTCCTTCATCGCCTTGTTCTCGCCACTCTTCTCCAGCACGTTGAACTTCGTCAACGCATACTGCTGGATCGTGCTCAACGGCAAAACGATCCGCTCCCGCATCTGAATGGAAAGCTGCTCCACGGGATAATCCGCCATCAGCTCGTTCTTTCCCGACAGCTTGAAGATATATTTTTGGGTGAGCTCGAACTCATCGTAGATCAGCCTCCACAACTCCCCATAAACGGGATGCGTGGCATAATGCTCCGTAAGCGGGAAGAAACATTTTTTCATCGCCATCTCACAATTGTCCAGTAAGGTCTTGAAGAACGCCGAATTCGCATACAACCGCTTTACCGCCGCCCATTTTCCCTGCTTGTCCAGTCGCTGCAACGCCTTGCCTACCCCGTAATAACCGGTGACATTCTGCTTGAGCTGACTCCAGGCGCCTACATAGGGTATGGCCCGCAGATCCTTCAGCTCCAGCCTGCCGGAATTCTTTCGCTTGGTCGGCCGGCTCGCAATATTGGTCTCGTTGTAAAACCGCAGCGGACTGACCTCGTTGAGGTATTGCAGAAAATAAGGATGCGTCTTCAACGCGCTATAGGCCGCATAGCTCTCCTCGGACAACGCCTGGAACAACTCTTCCTCCTCTTCCGTAAGCGTCTCCTCTTTCGAGGAAAACAGATCATTGGAAATGCCGGCATGGATCAGCTGCTCGATATTGAATTGCGCAGTGTCGATGGTCCCGAAATTCGAGCTCACCGTCTGCCCCTGTATCGTGAGCTGGATCTGGTTATTGGCAATATTCTTCCCCATCGACGCATAAAAGCGGTGTGTCTTTCCGCCGCCCCGCGCGGGAGGCCCGCCACGCCCGTCGAAGAACACTACATCGATGCCATATTCCTTCGAAACACTCGTGAGCTCCTCCTTGGCCTTGTAGATCGCCCAGTTTGCCATCAGATACCCGCCATCTTTGGTACCATCCGAAAAACCCAACATGATGGTCTGCGTATCGCCCCGTTGTTTCAAATGCTTTTTATACACAGGATGCTCGTACAACTCCCGCATCACCTCCGCCGCCGCCTGCAGATCGTCGACCGTCTCGAATAACGGCACGATGTCTATGCTCAGGTCTTTCTTGCTCCATCCCCCCAACAGGAACAACCCCATTACCTCCAGGACGTTGACCACACTGCTGCACTGACTGATAATGTATCTGCTGCAACCATTCTCGCCATTCGCCTGCTGGATCGTCTTCACCGCCGAGATCACCTCCAGCGTGTCCTTCACAAGCGGGTCTTCATATTTGGCCGGATCGGCCGTCCCCTTGAGCTCCGTGAGCAATTCGATCTTCCGCTCATCCGGCAACGAAGCATAATCCGCGGGCAACAGCTTCTCGCCGGAAGCCGCGATGGCTGCCAGCACACCACTGTGCACCGAACTGTCCTGCCGGATATCCAGTGTGGCGAAATAAAGCCCGAAGATCATCACCTTCCCTATGAGACTGTCGACCAGGTTCAGGAAAAGACTGTTGTGCTGATAGACGATTATCTCCCTTATCTGTCCCAGTATCCCCAGTATCTCGTCCGGGCTCAGATCCGTTTTAAAACCGGGCACAAAAATATTATTGTAGAGCTTCAGTTCCAGCTCGGCGACAAGCACATCGACGCCTTTGAACGTCAACCGCCGCTTCAACCGCCGCACATCGAGATAATAACACTTGATGATCGCCCCACGCAAGGCTTCGGCCACCCTGAGCGTCGTCTCTGCCTTTACAAACGGGTTTCCATCCCTGTCGCCGCCGGGCCAGAATCCCATCTTGATCACGGGGTTCTTTTTGTCGACCGCATGCGGGAACTGATCCCGCAGCTCACTCAGAATGCGGCCACTGGCATGATAAAAGACATTCTCCAGATACCAGATCAGGCTGATCGCCTCGTCATAAGGCGTCGGTTTCTGTTTCTTTAAAAACGGCGTCTTCCCCAGCTGCTGTAAATAAAGATTGATATCGGCCGCATTGTTTTCGATCACGGCCCGCGAAAGATCATTGATGATACCCAACACACTTCCGGGATAGAATTGCGTCGGATGCGCCGTGAGCACCATCCGTACGCTATAGTCCTTCAATTTTTTCGTGAGCTCTTCCTCCTTGTTCGTCTGCAGGACCTCCGAAATAAGATGCTTGAGCGTCCCCGCTCCGCCCATGTCGTTCACATACCGGAAAGCCGCGTCTTCCAACGCATCGAACAACACGATCTGCCGCTCCACATACTGAACGAACCGGAAAAGCACATCCGCTTTCTCCCGCTCCGTCGCATTGGCGGTGTGCTTCGCAAAGAACTCCTCGAGGATCTGTTCCGGACTCTGCTTCTTCTTATACCCATCCTCACACACCGTGAGCAATAACGACAACAGGATACCCGTCTTCTCGATCCGGTGAAAGGGAAGCGAAGTAAATAAGCTGTTGTATAATTGGAATTTGATGCCTACCAGGTTCTTGAATTGCTGCAACCCCTGAGTCGGTTGATAGTTCATAACGCTAATTTAATTATTGCCCTTCGGGCGGACCGTCGGAGGCGGTTTTAGGTTATTCAATAAACGAAGCATATCCGCAGTAATCATTCAAAACAATCGCAAAATTACTCTATTCCAACTAAGAAACAGCTAATTTTTTGTTTTATCATTCATTTCTCCCTACCTTAGCACTTGACTATATGTTATTCGGTTATCACCATACCAGTTCCACTCTCCAGGTCGTTGGATTCACGACCACCACCTCCATTACGACCCGTTAAGGGTTGTACATCTCCATATTACCCCCTGGGCTTACTCAAAGCCAAACCTGGAAAAGGATCGTCCCAATAAATCCAAAATTTCAACAAATCATTATAGTATGCAGGTGCTAAAATTCGGCGGCTCTTCGGTTGCCAATGCAGAAAATATCAATAAGGTCGTCGCATTGGTCATACAGGCATTGACAAAAGACAGGACTATCCTCGTCGTATCCGCGTTTGGCGGGATCACGGACATGCTTATCCAGGCCGCCGCCCAGGCCGCAGCGGGCGATGAATCCTACAAAGAGAAACTACAGGAGATCGAACACCGCCATCTGGCCGCCGTGAAAGCCTTATTACCGCTTACCGGTCAAAGCGCAGTCCTCAGCGCCGTCAAAACGCGTTGCAACGAGATCGACGATATCTGCAGCGGCGCCTTTCTCCTCGGTGAGCTCTCCGCGAGAACCCAGGATAAGATCGTTAGCTATGGAGAACTGTTATCCTCACTCGTCGTCGCCGCCCGCTTCGACGCACTCGGCGTTCCCAACAACTGGAAAGACTCGCGCCAGGTCATCCGCACGGACAGCGATTTTGGTCACGCGGCCGTAGACTTTGCCGCCACCAATCCCCTGATCCAACAATATATCGAAAGCCTGCCCGACGCCGATCTTTTTATCTTCCCCGGTTTCATCGCCGCGGACGAAAAGAATACGACTACCACGCTTGGCCGGGGAGGCTCCGACTATACCGCCGCCATTCTCGCCGCAGCCGTGGACGCGGGCGCCCTCGAGATCTGGACCGACGTCTCCGGGATGATGACGGCCGATCCACGTCTCGTCTCCAACCCGCGGCTCATCCCCTATATCTCTTACCAGGAGGCCATGGAGCTCTCCCATTTTGGCGCCAAGGTCATCTATCCTCCCACCATACAACCCGTGATGCGCAAGGGCATCCCCGTGTGGATCAAGAATACCTTTTCCCCCGCCGATCCCGGAACCGTGATCGAATTCGAAACCGTGCAGAATGGCAGTAGCATCCGCGGCATCTCCAGCGTTGCGAAGATCGCGCTGCTGAGCCTGGAAGGCAGTGGCATGGTCGGCATCCCCGGCTTCTCCAAACGGCTCTTCGAAGCCCTTAGCGCCAAACAGATCAACGTGATCCTCATCACCCAGGGTTCGTCGGAGCATTCCATTTGCGTAGGCATCGACGAAGCCAGCGCCGCCGCCGCCAAACAGGCCGTCGACAACGCCTTCGACCACGAGATCGGCGCCGGCAAAGTTGAACCCCTGATCATCGAGACCGGTCTATCCATTATCGCGCTGGTTGGCGACCATATGAAAAGTCACCCCGGCGTCAGCGGTAAACTATTCGGCGCCCTCGGCCGTAACGGCGTGAACGTCCGGGCCATCGCCCAGGGTTCCTCCGAACGCAATATCTCCGCCGTGGTCGCCGCGGACGACGTCCGTAAAGCCATCAACGTCCTGCACGAAGAGTTCTTCGAGACCTCGTATAAACAGCTGAATATATTCGTCGCCGGTACCGGCAATGTCGGACGCCGCCTCATCGATCAACTTCTGCAACAGCATCAATACCTGCTCGACAACCTCCGGATCAACATCCGTGTCGTTGGTCTCGCCAATAGCCGAAAGATGGTCTTCGCGAACGAAGGCATCGACCTCCGCAACTGGCAAACCGCTCTCGAGGAAGGTGAACCCATGGATCTCGACGCCTGGATCGCCGGCATCGCCACCCGCAATCTTCGCAATTCCGTGTTCGTCGACGTGACCGCCAACGCCCATGTCGCTTCGCGTTATGCCTCCCTCCTGCAAAAAAGCATTTCCATCGTCGCCTGCAACAAGATCGCCTGCTCATCGATCTATGGCAACTACCGGCTGCTCAAAGACCTGGCCCGCGAATACAACGCCCGCTTTCTTTTCGAGACCAACGTGGGCGCCGGCCTGCCCGTGATCGGCACGCTCAACGACCTCACCCGCAGCGGCGACAAGATAAAACGCATAGAAGCCGTGCTGAGCGGCACCCTCAACTTTGTATTTAATCACTACAACGGGGAAAAGCCTTTCTCGGAAGTCGTCCGGCAGGCGCAGACCGAAGGTTATACCGAGCCCGATCCCCGCCTGGACCTCAGCGGTAGGGACGTGATGCGGAAAATAATGATCCTGGCCCGCGAGTCAGGCGAAAAGACAGAGATGGAAGACATCGAAAACCAAAGTTTTCTACCCGCATCCTGCGTGCCCGGCACAGTGGAAGATTTCTATGCCGCGATGGTCAAAGAAGAAAAACATTTTAAAAGTCTTTACCAGGCAGCGGCAGCAGAAGGGAAAAAACTGAAATTCGTAGCCCGTTACGATAACGGCAAGGCGTCGGTGGGCTTACAGCATATCGGTCCCGATCACGACCTGTATCACCTCTATGGCAAAGACAACGTGGTCCTCTTCTACACTACCCGGTATGCCGAACAGCCCCTCGTCGTCAAAGGCGCGGGCGCCGGCGCGGAAGTAACCGCCTCGGGCGTCTTCGCGGATATTTTACGTACCATCAATTAACAAGTCAATGCAACAAGTCACCATACAATCTCCCGCTACCGTAGCCAATCTCGTCTGCGGCGTCGATATCCTCGGACTCGCGCTCGACAAACCCTGCGATACCATGGAGATCCGGTTGCTCGACGAGCCCGGCGTCATCATCACCAGCAAAGACGGGTTCCCCCTCCCCAAAGACCCCGCACAGAATACCGCGGGCGCCCCGCTCATCGCCATGCTCGAAGAGCTCGACCAGCCCATCGGTTTCGAGGTGATCATCAGCAAACGGATAAAACCGGGCAGCGGCATCGGCAGCAGCGCCGCCAGCGCGGCAGGCGCGGTGGTTGGCGCCAACCTACTTCTTGGGAATCGATTTAGTAAAGAAGACCTCGTACGCTTCGCCCTCTTTGGCGAAAAAGTCGCCTCCGGCGTCAAGCATGCCGATAATATCGCGCCGGCGATCTATGGCGGGATCACCCTGATCCGGTCTATCTTTCCACTCGACATCGTCTCCATACCCGCACCCGAGCTACACGTCACCGTGGTACACCCGCAAATCGAGGTCCGGACCTCCGATGCCCGACAGATACTCCGGAAACAGATCCTGCTGAAAGACGCCATCCGTCAATGGGGCAATATCGCCGGTCTCGTCGCCGGGTTTATAAAAGCAGATTATGATCTCATAGGCCGAAGCCTGGAGGACGTGCTCATCGAACCCATTCGGAGCATCCTGATCCCCGGCTTCGACGAGGTCAAAGCCGCCTGTAAGAACGCCGGAGCCCTCGGGGGCGGCATCTCGGGCTCCGGCCCCTCTGTATTTATGCTCAGCAAGGACGAAGCCACCGCCCGGCACGTAGAGACCATCATGAAGGATATCTATACCCGCATCGGTCTCGACCACCATACTTACGTCACCACCGTTAACCAGGACGGTGTTAAAATCATCGCATGAACTACTATAGCCTGAATAACCCAAATAATAATCATGTCGATTTTAAAGAGGCCACCATCCGCGGCCAGGCGCCCGACCGCGGTCTCTATTTCCCAAAAGACGTCCCCGTGCTGCCCGATGACTTCATCGACAACCTTCACCGCTACTCCCGCGAAGAGATCGCCTTCCGCGTGATCCGCCCCTATACCGGCGACACCCTCCCGGAAGCGGAACTGGAACGCATCGTTTACGAGACCCTGAACTTCGAAGCGTCTGCCCCCGGCGGTGCCCGCTTTGACACTCATGCCCTTGGCGGTGCCCACGTCGAAGCGTCTGCCACCGGCGACAACTCCGGCGCCCAGGCCGTGGGACCGGTGATCCAGAACTTACCCTTCGAATTCCCCCTCGTCAACATCACCGCGGACATCGCGTCGCTCGAGCTCTTCCATGGTCCTACCCTGGCCTTCAAAGACGTCGGCGCCCGTTTTATGAGCCGCTGTCTCGGCTACTTCGTCCGCGGTAATGACCGCCCCGTAACCGTGCTCGTAGCGACTTCCGGTGACACCGGCGGCGCCGTCGCCAGCGGTTTCTATGGCATCGACGAGGTGGAAGTAGTGATCCTCTACCCCTCCGGAAAAGTCAGCAGCGTCCAGGAACAACAGCTAACGACCTATGATAAGAACATCACCGCCCTCGAGATCGACGGCAGCTTCGACGACTGTCAAAAAATGGTAAAAGAAGCCTTTGCCGACCCCACACTCCGGGAGGAATTGTTCCTGACCTCGGCCAACTCGATCAACGTGGCCCGCTGGCTGCCCCAGCAGTTCTATTATTTCTTCGCCCTGCAACAATGGCCTTATAAAGATCATCCCCCCGTCATCAGCGTGCCCAGTGGGAACTTCGGCAATCTCTGCGCCGGCATGATGGCGTGGCTCTCCGGGCTACCCGTCGCCCATTTTATCGCCGCCTGCAACGTAAACGACGTGGTTCCCATTTATCTGCGCACCGGGACCTACGAGCCCAAAGCCGCCAGGCCGACCCTTTCCAATGCCATGGATGTCGGCAACCCCAGCAACTTCATCCGCATCCTCGAGATCTTTCATCAACAGCTCCCGACCCTCAAACAGGTCCTGAGCAGCTACAGCATAACGGACGAAGAGACCAGCGCCGCAATCCAGGCACTCTGGAAAGACTACCACTATCTCGCCGATCCGCATGGAGCCGTCGGCGCGCTGGCACTACAACGGTACCTTCGCGAACACCGCGGCAACAAAGGCATCTTCCTCGAGACGGCACACCCGGTAAAATTCTATAATACGGTAGAACCCGTGATCGGCCAAACGATCCCACAGCCCGAGGTAGTGGCCGCTCTGCAGCATAAAGAAAAACGAAGTAAAAAAATGGATGCACGATATAGTGAGTTGAAAGATTTCCTGCTATCTTACAGGTAATAAATCCCATTCATTTTCCCGTGCAAACCTCCGCCGCTATCCGCGAAACCACGCGCGTCGCCACCCGCGAGCCTAACCGCTACGCCGGCCTGGATCATCTTCGCGCCCTCGCCATCATCATCGTATTCGTATTTCATTATGCTATGTTCGGCCACCCTGCCGGACTTAGCGAACACCTGGGCAGCTGGGGCTGGACAGGCGTCGACCTCTTCTTCGTGCTCAGCGGCTTTTTGATCGGCGGTCAGCTCTTCGCCAAAATCTCCCGCGACCAGCCCGTCTCTTATGGCGAATTCTATTTCAAGCGAAGCCTGCGCATCCTGCCGGCCTATTTCGTCGTCCTGGCGCTGTATATCCTGTTTCCCGGATTTAAAGAACGCAGCGAGCTGCCGCCGCTCTGGCGGATGTTCACCTTTACTCAAAATTTCGGCCTGGATATTACAAAAGAAGGAGCGTTCTCCCACGCGTGGTCGCTATGTATCGAAGAACAATTTTATCTGGTCCTGCCCTTAATGATCATCGGTCTTGGCGCGATCCACGCCCATAAAAAAGCCGTCTGGATCCTACCCGCGCTTTTCCTCTTTGGCTTTGCCATCCGCACCTGGATCTGGTACGACATCCTCCCGAAACAGGAAAGCTTCGGCAAGGCTTATTATAGGTATATCTATTACCCCACCTGGTCCCGTCTGGACGGTCTGCTGGCTGGTGTCGCCCTGTCCGCCTTCTATTATTTCAAACCGGAAAGCTGGCAAAGACTCACCCGCCAGGGCAACCGCATCCTCCTCATCGCCCTCGCACTCATCGCCGGAGCCTGGTTTATCGCCCACGACGACCACCAATACGAAATGCGCGGCGCCATCTTCGGTTACCCGGCTATCGCCATCGGCTACGGCGCACTTGTGCTGGCCGCGCTCAGTCCCACAAGCATCCTCTATCGCTATTCATCACGCATCACAAAAATGATCGCCACCCTCTCCTATTCGATCTATCTCACCCATAAACAGCTTATCCACCTCACCCACGAATTCCTCAGCCCTCGCGGCATCTCCAACGATAGCTATACCTCCTTCTGGATCAGTACGGCCGTCGCCTTTCTCGGCGGCTGGCTCCTCCACCTGGTCGTAGAGAAACCTTTCCTCCGTCTTCGCGACCGCTGGCTGGCACGACGCAAGACCGCCGCGACTCAAACGCTACCCGGAGCCGAACGGGCCTCGAGAGCCTAACGCCCGGCCGCCTGCAGTGATATAGCAGTGTAGAATTATACATATCTACAAGCAAACCCGTACGCACTTTCCTGAAGGTTTTACCTAATTTTAAAGGAACGGCCTTGCCATGAAAAAAATACTGCTGCTCACCGATGTAGCCTTCTGGGAAAAAAATGCAGGCCATTGTGTGCGAATACTCCAGTTGGTCAGAACCCTTTCTGTAAACACCCGGCTTACCATCGCCTTTCTTGAGCGGTCCTCCATCGATGAAGCTACCCTCGCCGCCACCCTTCATTGCGAAATGATCATCCCGGAACGGCATCGCCCGCTGCGACCTGCCCAATATGCACAACTGCTAAGGAAACGCCTGCGACAAACCTCCTTCGATTGCTGCATCGTAGAATTTATTCACTGTAGCTTCTATCTCGATTGCCTGCCTGCCGCCACCCATACCATCCTCGACATCCACGATATCCTCTGTGAACGCAAGGCCAGCTTTGAACACTACGATAATTATGACCAACACCCCGATAGCCTGACAAAAGAGATCGAATGGGCAACATACGATCTCTATGACCATCTCATGGTCCTGTGCGAGACCGATCGCAGGCTGCTTGGCGCAGACTTCCCCGCAGAACGCCTGCTGCTATGCCCGCATCCCGCACGTGTCACACCAAAAATGATCCGACCCGATGTGCGGAACATCGGCTTCGTAGGAAGCGCCTGGCTGCCAAACAAGGACGGCATCGAACAATTCCTGCTGGAATGTTGGCCCGAACTGGCCCGCCGGCACCCCGTGAACCTCACCATATATGGCACAGTGGCGAATCGGCTCATCTCCCGGAATTGGCGCCCCCGCGTTCAAATCACCGGTTTTGTGGAAGACACGCCCTCCATCTATGACTCCTGTGATCTCATGATCAACCCCGTGCGTTTCGGTGCCGGCTTGAAGATCAAAAACATCGAAGCGATGGCCTATGGCCTGCCGCTGGTCACTACTACCCATGGCGCCAGGGGTCTGGAAAAAGCTATAGATCATGCGCTCTGCATAGCGGATGATCCGGCTGTTTGGGTGAGTGTCCTCTCCGATCTCATCGAAGACGCAACAGCCCGGATTGCGTTTAGCCACAACGCCACTCGCTTTATCGCCGAAAACTATTCAGAGGAAGTGTGTTTCGGCCCGCTGCTCAACCTCATCTCATCATTACCTCAACCGATCCCATGTCCCGCAACATTGCCGTAAAGCCACCCAAAAATCTAAGCCCGGAAGAAGAATACCTCTTTCTTCCTCACCTCCAGTATCGCCTCGACCGGCTACGGGTAAAACACCTGAAAAATGTGCTCATTACCTATTCCGGTCTCTGTGTCAACAGCAGGGGGATCATCAAAGATTGTCATCACGCTTACCCCTATTACTTCGACGGCTACGCGGCGGATGTCGCCGGTTACCAGCAGCAGATCGAAGCCGATCCGGATAGGCTGATCACGTTGGACGACAACAACATCTATCTCGCCATCTTTCACCCCTGGTTCAACTACTACCACTGGATCTGCGAATCGCTTTTCCGCCTCTGGATGGTCAGGAACGATACGGAAACCATGACCCTAATCCTCCCGGAATTTTACAGGGGCTCAGACTTTATCATGTCTTCCCTGAAACCCTTTTGTTTCCGGGACATCTTTTTTATTCCGTCCTTCAAAAGCCTGCTGGTGCGCAATCTCTGCCTTCCCCAGCTCAAACCATGGGTGGACGGCTACGACGCCAAAAAACTCCGCGAGGTCCGGAACTATTACCTTGAATATATAGCGCAAAACAGCCCGGCCCATCCCGATTGCGGAGAAAAGATATACGTCAGCCGCAAAAAAGCCGCCAGGAAAAAAGTACACAACGAGGAAGAGATCGAACCGATCCTGCTGCGGTATGGCTTTACGATCATCAACAACGAAGACTATACTTTCCTGGAGCAGGTCGCCATCTATTCAAAGGCGAAGTACCTCGTCTCCATCCATGGTTCCGGTCTTACCAATATGCTCTTCATGCCCGACAACTCCTATATCCTGGAATTTCATAAGACAAAGACCAACGATCAGGACTGGCACAGCCATGCTTTCTGGTATCTCTCGGATGCCCTGGGTCATACGTACTACCACCAGCTCTGTGCCCCCACCGATAACGCCGACACCTATTATACCGCCAACTTTATCGTAGAGCCGGAAAAGTTGGAACGAAATCTCCGGCTCATGTTAAACGATTGAACAATGCAAACCATCGGATTGCTGCCATGCGCCGGTCTCGGGCTTCGGATGCGCCCGCTCCGGTATCCAAAAGAATTACTACCGGTCGAATACTATCCCGGTCCCGACGGTCAGACCATCCGGCCAAGACTCTCCATCGAATATTCCATCGATGCCTTCCGGCTGGCCGGCATCAAAAAATGCTATGTGATCGTGCCGGACTGGAAACCCGAGATCATGCGCTATCTGGGCGATGGCTCGGAAATGGGCATCGATATCGCCTACCTGCACAATTCGCGGGCCGCTGGTT
>Ga0206822_1116_pt2 | contig 14089 bp, 12 predicted proteins | sample Alteio_BWOrgCont_83_FD_152913 | JGI IMG/M metagenome (GOLD analysis project Ga0206822, IMG submission 152913) | Enriched cells from forest soil in Barre Woods Harvard Forest LTER site, Petersham, Massachusetts, United States -... | ecosystem: Environmental > Terrestrial > Soil > Temperate forest >... | reverse complement strand
CTCCTGCGGCGGGGCATGCCGGTGCGGTGAGTGTCATGGTGATCTTGATCTCACCTTTGTCGCCGATCTTTATATCATAGACGAGGCCGAGATCGTAGATGTTCACGGGGATCTCGGGATCGAAGACGGTGCGGAGGGCGGCTTCGATGCGATCGCGGAGAGGAAGTGTATCCACTGATGGTTGTTGTTCGTTAGTGCTCATGATCCAACGGATTTTGTCTGGTACGCCAGGGCGTATAATTTGATTTGCTTGAGCATCGACAGCAGGCCATTGGAGCGGGTTGGGGAGAGATGGCTGCTAAGGCCGATGGCATCGACGAAATAAAGATCTGCGTCTACAATATCTTTGGGCGTGTGTCCGCTTAGTACTTTTATCACGAGGCTAACGAGTCCTTTGGTGATCACGGCGTCGCTGTCCGCAGTGAAAAACAATTTACCCTCGCGATAATCGGCGTGTAGCCACACACGGGATTGACAGCCTTTGATGAGGTTTTCTTCCGTTTTGTATTTGTCGTCGATAAGGGGTAGTTCTTTTCCGAGTTGGATGATGTATTCGTATTTATCCATCCAGTCGCCGAAGAGTTCGAAGTCGGCAATAATCTCGTCTTGAGTTTTTTGGATCGTCATGATAACATTTTGGCGGCCTTGCGGATGCCTGTGGCGAGGCGATCGATATCCTGCCGGTTGTTATAGACGGCCAGGGAGGCGCGGACGGTGCCGGGGATGCAGTAGCGGTCCATGACCGGCTGTGCGCAATGGTGGCCGGTGCGGACGGCGACACCTTGTTTGTCGAGGATCTCGCCCATGTCGAAGGGATGGATATCGCCTATGAGGAAGGAGATGACGCCGGCCCGGCGTTGGGCTTCGTGTTTGCCGATGAGCCTGAATCCGTCGATGTCCTTTAACGTTTCCAGTGCGTAGTGCATCAGGTCGTGTTCTGCGCGGGCAATGTTGCGAATGCCCAGACCCAGGACATAGTCGATGGCAGCGGCCAGACCGATGGCGCCGGCCATATCGGGGGTGCCTGCTTCGAATTTATAGGGTAGATCGTTATAAGTCGTTTTTTCGAACGTCACTGTCTTGATCATCTCGCCCCCACCCTGATAGGGCGGCAATTGGTTAAGCCATTCTTCTTTCCCATACAGCACTCCGATACCCGTGGGCCCGTAGAGCTTATGGCTTGAGAAGGCGAGAAACTCCACATCCAGCTTTTGGACGTCGACTTCCATATGTTGCACGGCCTGAGCGGCGTCGAGCAGAACAGGAATACCACGGCGATGAGCAGCCGTGACGATGGCTTCTACAGGGTTGATGCCACCCAGGGAGTTGGAGACATAGTTAAAGGCAACCAGCTTTACGCCGTTCAGCAGCTGTTCGAGGTCGTCGAGGATGAGCTCGCCGTTGTCATCGACGGGGATCACCTTGAGGCTGGCCTCTCTTTCTTCGCAAATCATCTGCCAGGGCACGATATTGGAATGGTGCTCGACGGCGGAGACGAGGATGCTGTCGCCGGGTTTGAGAAATTTCCTGCCGAAGCAGGCGGCTATGAGATTGATCGATTCGGTGGTGCCGCGGGTGTAGATGATCTCGTGGTTATGGCGGGCGTTGATAAAGTCGGCGATCTTTTGGCGGGCGCCTTCGTAGGCTTCAGTGGCCAGTTGGCTCAGGTGATGGACGCCGCGATGAACGTTGCTGTTGATCGTATGGTAGTAGTCGTCCATGGCGTGCAGGACCGACTCCGGCTTTTGAGTTGTTGCCGCGTTATCCAGGTATACCAATGGGTAGCCGTGGACGTGGGTAGACAGTATCGGAAAGTCCTTGCGGATAGCTTCCACGTCGAGCGCGTGGCTTTCCAATATGTTCGTGTGTGTCATTGTGTTACGGGTATGTGTTGACTGATCAGCCTGTTCACATGCGTTTCGACGGCGGCGTGTTTGATCTTTTCCGTGACGTCGAAGGCAAAGGCATTGATCAGCAGGGCTCTTGCCGCTGCTTCGCCGATACCGCGGGACCGAAGGTAGAAGAGCGCTTCTTCGCTGAACTGACCTACCGTGGAGCCATGGCTGCACTTGACGTCGTCGGCGAAGATCTCGAGCTCGGGTTTCGAGTCGATGGTCGCTTTCTTGCCGATGACCAGGTTGTTATTTTGTTGGAAGGCGTTGGTCTTCTGCGCATCCTGATGTACATAGACCTTGCCGTTGAAGACGCCGGTAGATTGTTCCAGCAGCACTCCTTTATAGAGCTCGTTGCTGAAACAGTTGGGCTTCTGGTGATCCACGAGGGTATGGTTGTCCACCAGTTGCTGGGCGGCGGCGAGATAAAGACCATAGAGATGAGTCTCGGTGTGGTCTTCCTCCAGCTTTGCCTGAAGGTCGTTACGCACGAGTTCTGCGCCGGGCAGGGTGAACGTATAGTTGTTGTATAGACTTTGTTTCTTTTGTCTTATCGTGGTGTGATTCACGATCCGCACGTTCGGAGGCGCGCTCTGGATCATGACGTGGTCCAGCTTGGCGTCCCGGTGTACGACGATCTCGGTGCGGGTGTTGGACCAGATGTGGATGTTAGTGTTTTCGACTACTATAGACTCGACCACGCTGAGTTCGGCGTGTTCATTGACGACCCACAGGTGTCTCGGCTGCACCATGAGATTGGTGCCGGACGTATATGCATGGATGATATGCAGCGGTTTGTCCGCGACGGCGCCGGCTTTGACGTTGATGAACAGCCCGTCGGAAAAAAGGGCGGCGTTGAGGGCGGTGAAGAATCTCAGGTTCGCGTCCTGGCCGAGTGAAGCGGCTAGTTTTGCATCTTGTTTGGCTTCCGCGATGGAAGTGAGCTCGACGCCTTTGGGCAGTTCCGCGTTTTTGTTGCTCCAGGAGCCGTTGACCAGGACGATCGTATAACAGTCGAAATCGGCGATCTTCGCGCTTTCGATGAGTTTTTTTGGGGTTTCGACGTTACCCGGCAGGTTCAGGGCATATTCGTCTTTCAGGAAGCGGGTGAGGTTGGTATATTTCCAATCTTCGTTACGGATGGTAGGGAAGCCCGATTCGCGGAAGTTCTCGAAGGCGTGCAGGCGGGTCTTGACCAGGTCCGCGTTTTCCTTTTGGCCGAGATCTTGCGTCAAAGCATCGAAGCTTTTTACTACTTCGTCGTATAGGGAAAATTCATTCATGTTTAGACAGTTTCGGCTGTTTCCCGGGATTGTTCTTTGAGCCAGTCGTAGCCTTTTTCTTCCAGTTCCAGCGCCAGTTCTTTGGTGCCCGATTTAACGATGCGTCCGTTATAGAGCACGTGTACGAAATCCGGGACGATATATTCGAGAAGCCGCTGATAGTGAGTAATGATGATGAAGGCGTTGTCTTTGGAGCGGAGCTTATTGACGCCTTGCGAAACGATACGGAGGGCGTCGATGTCGAGGCCGGAATCCGTTTCGTCGAGGATAGACAGCGAGGGTTCCAGCATCGCGAGTTGGAAGATCTCGTTGCGTTTCTTTTCGCCGCCGGAAAAGCCTTCGTTGAGCGAGCGGTTGACGAGTTGCGCATCGAATTCGACCAGCTTTTGTTTTTCCCGCGACATTCTCAGAAACTCCTTAGCGTCGAGTGGGGGCAGGCCGCGGTAGGTGCGAATTTCAGCCAGGGCCGTCTTTAGGAAGTTGACGTTCGAAACGCCGGGGATCTCGATGGGGTATTGAAACGCCAGGAAGAGACCTTCGCGGGCGCGGTCTTCGGGAGACATGTCGAGCAGGTCTTTATCGTGAAATTTTACTTCTCCTTCTGTGACCTGATAGCTCTCTCTTCCGGCCAGTACCGATGCGAGGGAGCTTTTGCCGGAGCCATTGGGCCCCATGATCGCATGCACTTCGCCGGCTTTTACTTCCAGGTTGATGCCTTTCAAAATCTGTTTCTCTTCGACTTCGGCGTGTAAATTTTTAATGATCAGCATTGATATATTGTATATTGTATTTAACCTACGCTGCCTTCGAGCGTAATAGATAATAGCTTTTGTGCTTCGACGGCGAATTCCATGGGAAGTTGGTTGAGGACTTCGCGGGCATAGCCGTTGATGATAAGGGCGACGGCTTTTTCCGAATCGATGCCCCGGGCGTTGAGATAGAAGATCTGGTCTTCTCCGATCTTGGACGTCGTCGCTTCGTGTTCTACCGTTGCGGTATTGTTTTTGGATTCGATGTAGGGAAAAGTATGGGCGCCGCAGCGGTCTCCGATGAGCAGCGAATCGCACTGGGTGAAGTTGCGGGCTTCGTCGGCTTTAGGGCCGATCTGCACCAGTCCGCGATAGCTGTTCTGTCCCTGACCTGCTGAGATACCTTTAGAGATGATGCGGCTGCGGGTATTGCGGCCGATATGGTGCATCTTGGTGCCGGTGTCCGCGATCTGTTTATTACGGGTAACGGCAACCGAATAGAATTCGCCCGTGGAGTTGTCGCCCTGCAGGATGACGCTGGGGTATTTCCAGGTGATGGCGGAGCCGGTCTCGACCTGGGTCCAGGAGATCTTGGCGTTGTCGCCTTTGCAGATGCCTCGTTTGGTCACGAAGTTATAGATACCGCCTTTGCCGTTTTTGTCGCCGGGGTACCAGTTCTGAACCGTGGAGTATTTTATCTCTGCGTCTTTTAACGCGATGAGCTCGACCACAGCGGCATGGAGCTGGTTCTCGTCGCGCATCGGGGCGGTACAGCCTTCGAGGTAGCTGACGTAGCTGCCTTCGTCTGCGATGATGAGGGTCCGTTCGAACTGACCGGTGTTCTCCGTGTTTATCCGGAAATAGGTGGACAGTTCCATGGGGCAGCGAACTCCTTTGGGAATGTAGACAAAAGACCCGTCGGAGAAGACGGCTGCGTTCAATGCGGCAAAGATATTGTCGGAGTGCGGTACGACCGAGCCGACATATTTTTTGACCAGGTCGGGATGTTCCTGAACGGCTTCGCCGAAGGAGCAGAAGATGATGCCGAGTTCTTTGAGCTTGTCTTTGTAGGTAGTAGCTACGGAGATACTGTCGAAGACTGCGTCCACTGCTACGCCGGCCAGGGCTTTTTGTTCGGAGAGGGGGATACCCAATTTTGCGAAGGTGGCCAGCAGTTCGGGATCTACCTCATCGAGGCTATTGTATTTCTTTTTATTACGCGGTGCGGCGTAGTAGGATATCTTTTGAAAGTCAATGGGGGGAAGGGTAAAATTCTGCCATTCGGGTAATTTCTGTTTACGGAAAGCCTGGTAGCCTTTTAGCCGCCATTCGAGGAGCCATTCCGGTTCCTTTTTCTTTTCCGAGATATAGCGGATAGTGTCTTCATTAAGGCCTGCCGGAAGGATATCCATTTCGATATCGGTGACGAACCCGAACTCATACTCCTTATTAGCTATGTTGTCAATTATTTCGTTGTCGTTTCCCATATTGCTATTTCTCGTATTTCTCGCGCTTTATGCTTTAGGCCTTTGGCCTGCAAGATACTCCATAGATGCTGATTTCCCTTTGTTTTCGCCCCCGCCCGGATCAAACGGCGAAACTTTCCCCGCAGCTACAGGTCCTCGACGCATTTGGATTGTTGAATGTCAAACCTTTACCATTCAGTCCGCCTGAATAATCCAGCTCCGTCCCGTAGAGGTAGAGGAGGCTTTTCATATCCACTACGACCTTGATGCCTTTGTCTTCGAAGATCTGATCGCCTTCTTTCTCGATGGTGTCGAAATCCATTTTATATTCCAGGCCCGAACAGCCGCCGCTTTTCACTCCTACCCTTACGAAGGTGGTGGGGGCTGCCTGTTGGGCGGTCAGCAGATTGTCGATATATTCCTTTGCGGAGGGAGATACTGTGATCATGATTCTTTGTTTTTGCTTGGTTTTACATAGATATAACAAAAAACAGACGGATCGGTTGTCCGCCTTTCCACCTGCAAAATTCCGACAAATCCTGCGTAATTCCTACCGAAAGCGGGAAAACCTATGAGCCATACCGGCAAGGGAGTGGTACGGATCGACAAATGCGTTATTTTTGCGCTAGTGTCAACCTTAATAATTTCGTAATAATGGCAGATATCTTTGAAAAATTGATCAAGCACAATGGCCCTATTGGTCAACATAGGGAGAGAGCACACGGTTATTTTGCATTTCCTAAATTGGAAGGTGAGATCGGCAGCAGAATGATATTTCGTGGAAAAGAAAAAATTGTTTGGAGTCTTAACAACTATCTTGGTTTGGCCAATCACCCGGAGATCCGAAAGGTAGATGGTGAGGCGGCGGCTCGTTTCGGTATGGCGGCTCCGATGGGTGCGCGGATGATGAGCGGCAACAGCAACTATCACGAGCAGCTGGAAAGGGAGCTTGCCGAGTTTGAGGGCAAGGAAGATGCTACCCTGTTCAACTATGGTTATCAGGGTATTATGAGCGCTATCGACGCGATCTGTGGTCGGCATGATGTTATCGTATACGATGCCGAGAGCCATGCCTGTATCATCGATGGGTTGCGGTTGCATCCCGGCCATCGTTATGTCTTCAAGCACAACGATGTGGAAGATTGTGAAAAGCAGTTGCAGCGGGCTACGGCTTTGATCGAAAAACAGGGAACGGGTGGTATCCTTGTGATCTCGGAAGGGGTTTTCGGCATGGCCGGCGACCAGGGTAAATTGAAAGAGATCGCGGCACTCAAGAAAGATTATGAATTTCGTTTTCTGGTAGACGATGCGCATGGTTTTGGCACGTTGGGCAAGACTGGCGCGGGCGCCGGTGAAGAGCAGGGTGTACAGGACAAGATCGATCTGTATTTTTCCACTTTTGCCAAATCGATGGCTTCTATCGGCGGTTTTATGGCCGGCGACCGGGCGATCATTGACTATATCCGGTACAATACCCGGAGTCAGATCTTCGCCAAGAGCTTGCCGATGCCGATCACGATCGGGAATCTGAAGCGGCTGGATATGTTGCGGACGCAGCCTGAGTTGCGGAAGAAGTTGTGGGATGTGGTCAACAAGCTGCAAAAGGGGCTTAGAGACGGCGGTTTCGATATCGGTAAGACCAATTCGGCGGTGACGCCGGTGTATATGAAGGGGGATGTTCCGGAGGCTACGGCGATGGTCATGGACCTGCGGGAGAATTACAACATCTTTTGTTCTATAGTCGTGTATCCCGTGATCCCCAAGGGTCATATCATTTACCGGTTGGTGCCGACGGCGGTGCATACGGATGAGGATATCGAGCGTACGCTGGAGGCGTTCCTGGCTACCAAGAAGAAGTTGGATGCGGGTGATTACCGGGTGGCGGCGATCCCGGATATGGCTGAGGCGTAAATGATTTGATTATATGCGAAACCCACCTGACGGTGGGTTTTTTGTTTTTGGAGCCCGCCGATTTGTGGGACTGGCACACACAAAGAGCCCCGCTTCTGAATGGCCGGCAGGCCGTTCGCCCGAAGGGCAGACATTAGACAAAAGCCCCGCCAAAATCAGGGACTGGCACACACAAAGAGCCCCGCTTCTGAATGGCCGGCAGGCCGTTCGCCCGAAGGGCAGACATTAGACAAAAGCCCCGCCAAAATCAGGGACTGGCACACACAAAGAGCCCCGCTTCTGAATGGCCGGCAGGCCGTTCGCCCGAAGGGCAGACATTAGACAAAAGCCCCGCCAAAATCAGGGACTGGCACACACAAAGAGCCCCGCTTCTGAATGGCCGGCAGGCCGTTCGCCCGAAGGGCAGACATTAGACAAAAGCCCCGCCAAAATCAGGGACTGGCACACACAAAGAGCCCCGCTTTTGGCGGGGCTGCACTAATCAAATACCATTAACCATTAAACCTTATCCTATGAAACAACAAAGGTAATGTGTCGAGTGAACATTGAGCGATAGAAAGTGCAAGATTTTTTCGCTTAAAAGGTTTTAATTGATTCTAATCAATTCTGAAACATACAGATAATCCTTTACCGTCACCGTGTAGCCTTATTGGAGCTAAAACGATATAATAGATGATAAACGTGAAGAGGTAGGGGGATATGCCATAAACCCGATAACCCTTAGAAAATGCAAATGGATACCCTTAGGGGCTGGTTAGTCACCGCCGGGGCGGCGCAATTGGCGGTGGTTGGGGCTGCTACCACGTCGCGTGGAAGCGTTTTTGGTAGTCATCGAAGCTCTGGGTTTTATAGGCGTCCTCGCCGAAGAATTTCACCAGCATTTCCAAATCTTTCGGTTCCATATAACCGGGGATGGCCTGTGGGTCATAGCCCGGGGCGATGATGATGGTAGTGGGAAATTCGAGCTGGCCATGTGCGAGGTAGACGGCGAACATATTGCAGCGGTATTGGGGGTCGAAATCGTAGGTCTTCCCCTGCCAGGTAATACGCGCGTGGGTTTCGGCGTCGAGCCTGACGGTATAGAATTTATCGCTTAGATATGCGGCTACTTTTTTGTTGGAATAGGTCTTTCGGTCCATTTGTTTGCACCAGCCGCACCAGGTTGTATAGAGGTCGATGAGGATTGGTTTTTGGGTTTCCTGGACCTTGGCGGCGGCTTCTTCGACGCTGATCCAGGAGATCGGTGCGGGGGAGGATGATCCGGGCGGCAGGCCAGTCGGACTGTATGCCGGCGCCGGCAGGGGTTTACGCGCGCTGACGAGCAGGGAGGCGGTGGCGGCGAGAACTATAAAAGCTAAAAAGTATACCTTCATGCGGAAATAATGATTTTCAGTGTACAGTTTATAAACGTATTACCATGCGCAAAATTATAGTTGCCGTGACGGGGGCCTCGGGCTCGATCTATGCCCGGCAATTATTGGACCGTTTAGCCCGGATCAAGGACCAATGGGAAGCCGTGAGTGTCGTGATGACGGAGAATGCCCGGGAGGTCTGGCGGACGGAACTGGGCAACACCGCTTATTCCAACTATCCCTTTCCCTTTTTCTCCCAGCAGGATTTCAGGGCCCCTTTTGCTTCGGGATCGGGGAAGTACGACACCATGATCGTTGTGCCCTGTTCGATGGGTACGCTTGGACGGATCGCCACGGGGGTGTCGAACGATCTGATCACCCGGGCAGCGGATGTGGTGCTCAAGGAGCGGCGCAAGCTGATCTGTGTGGTAAGGGATACACCTTACAACCTTATCCATATCCGTAATATGGAAACGGTGACACTTGCCGGGGGAATTATCTGTCCGGCCACTCCTTCTTTTTATAGCTTGCCCAAGACGATCGATGAGGTCGCGGCTACGGTAGTGGACCGGGTGATCGATCTGGCGGGTTTCAAGATCGATACATTTAGGTGGGGGGAATAAAGATTTTGGTCGCCCTCCGGGCGCCTTGCTTAGTTCCGGAGATCCACTTCTTCGGCGCCTGGAAATTTGGCCTTGTTGTAAGCGAGCTGGTCGTCGGTGATCGGCGCATTGCCGTTGAGCTTCGAGATATCCAGCGAATAGCGGTTACCACTTTTATCGAACCAGCGCACGCTTACGAGGGTGTGCGTTGTCTTATCGATCTCTAAAAGCGCTTTGAAGAATGATTTTGTTTTGTCTATGGGCGTGAGCTCCACTTCCTGTGCAGTGTGGGTGCCGATCTTTGTGTCGGGGTTGAGTTTGTAGAGGAAATCCTTGTCGTAGAAATTGGTATTGGAGAAGAACTTATCCACGCTAAGTGTCTGCGTATTGGGGTCATTCTTGGTGATGGTCGTTTCGTTCGAGCCCTTGTCGTAGGTCCAGATGTCCTTTCCATCGCAATAGATGTCCTGGCCGCCGGAGATATTGATGTGATAGTGGGTGCCCTTGAGATAGATCGTGCCGCTCTTGCTGCCTTGCACGGCGCCTTTTGTGTCGGTGACCTTGAGGGTGAAGCTGGATTGAACAGCCGTGTATGATTTCAGCTTGGCGCTGAATGCGTCAAGGACTTTTTTTGCATCAGGGTCGTTTTTGCCGAGGCTGTTGTTCTGGGCCTGCGCGACGAAACACACACAACCAAGGAATATACTCAAGAAGACAGATCTGTTCACGTTCAACTATTTTTTTGGTGGTTAGGAATACGCGATTGAGACGGCGGATATCGGCAGGAGTTTAACTCCGCGCCGCAAAGATAGCTTAAAATCGGTTAAGATCCGGCTATTGGGATGAACGGGTCGGATGGTTGGCGGCGGCTGGCGAACGACCTAGGGCCGGTGGTGGCTCCGGGCTAAACAGGCGATGGTGCGCGTCTAAGGGTTCAGGTACTGATCGAGCTCCATATCGGTTTTTATCAACACGTCCCGGGGTTTGCTTCCCTGGCCCGGTCCGACGACGCCTGCGGCTTCCAGTTGGTCCATAAGTCGGCCTGCGCGGTTGTAGCCGAGCTTCATCTTTCGTTGGATAAGGGAGGTGGAACCCAATTGGTTTGCGACGATCAGGCGGGCCGCTTCCTCGAAGAGGGGGTCGCGGTCTTCCAGATCGAACCCTTTGGCCTCCATCTCTTTTTCATCTACATACTCAGGCAATTTATAGGCCTCGGGATAGCCGCGCTGTTTGCCGATGAATTCCGTGATCTCTTCGACTTCGGGTGTATCGACGAAAGCGCATTGGAGGCGGGTGATCTCGCTGTTATGGGAGATCAGCATGTCCCCTTTGCCGATGAGCTGATCGGCGCCGCCGGCGTCGAGGATGGTGCGGGAGTCGATCTTGGACGACACCTTGAAGGCGATACGGGCGGGAAAGTTTGCTTTGATCGTACCCGTGATGATGTTTACGGAAGGCCGTTGGGTGGCGATGATCAGGTGGATGCCTACGGCGCGGGCGAGCTGTGCCAAGCGGGCGATGGGCATCTCGACCTCTTTACCCGCCGTCATGATAAGATCGGCGAATTCGTCGACGACCAGCACGATGAAGGGTAGGTATTGATGCCCCTTTTGCGGATTCAGGCGTCTTTTGATGAATTTATCGTTGTACTCCTTGATATTTCGGGCGTTGGCCTCTTTAAGCAGGTCGTAACGATTATCCATCTCGATACAAAGGGCATTGAGCGTATGGACGACCTTTTTGGTATCGGTGATGATGGCTTCTTCTTCGCCGGGTAGTTTAGCCAGGAAATGTTTTTCGATGGTCCGGTAGATGCTTAGCTCCACTTTTTTGGGGTCGACGAGTACGAGTTTTAGCTGGGATGGATGTTTTTTATAGAGCAGCGAGACCAGGATGGCGTTGAGCCCTACGGATTTACCCTGACCGGTGGCGCCGGCCATAAGCAGGTGTGGCATTGAGGAGAGGTCGACGATAAAATTCTCGTTGTCGATCCGTTTGCCGATGGCGATGGGCAGATTAAAATTGCTGTGTTGGAATTTTTCGGACGAGAGTAAGGTGCGCATGCTCACCACCGTTTTTTTAACGTTGGGGACTTCGATACCGATTGTCCCTTTGCCGGGTATGGGGGCGATGATTCGGATGCCGAGGGCCGCCAGGCTCAGGGCGATATCGTCTTCCAGGTTTTTGATCCTGCTAATGCGGACGCCCGCGGCGGGCACGATCTCATACAGGGTCACCGTGGGGCCCACTGTCGCGCTGATCTTGGAAATGGAGATATCGTAGTTCTTGAGGGTGGTGATGATCTGGTTCTTGTTGGCTTCGAGCTCCCCGGGATCCTGGACGATCTTTTCGCTACCGTGGGCCTCCAGCAGGTCCAGGCCGGGATATTTATAATCCCGCAGATCCAGTGTAGGTTCGTAGTCGGGCATATTTTCCGGCAGCAGGGATTCTTCTTCGGGCTGCTGCATTTCTTTGGGGCTGCCTTTTATTTCTAACTCGAGGTTTCCCGCGGCAGGCTTTTTTCCGACAAGGGGGATAGGCGGGATGTCGAGCGGCGGGGCTGGTTCTTCGCCAGGCTCTTCGTCGAGCTCTTCGTCTTCATCCATGGCTTCTTCTACCAGGGAGTTGAGTTCCGGGGAGTCTATTTCAAATGGAGGTTCTTCTTCGCGTTCATGGATGGTGAATTCGATGGGCTGCTCTTCGATGGGATGTGGCGCGATGGCGACGACTCCGGCTTCTTCTTTGAGGATGTTGCCTTGCCCTTTGCTTTGGTTGAAAGATTCGTCGACGAATAGTTTTGCGCCTTTTTTGCCTTTTCCTTTGGGGTCCCTGGATTCCGGTTGTGGCTCGGGTTCGGGTTGTTCTATCTCTACGGGCTCGGGAGCCGCCGATTTATCTTTGGCCGGCAGTTTAGGAACTTTGAATACGGGGTTGAAGCGCCAGATGACCCAGGCCAGGCCTGCGACGAGCAGGAGCGCGGCGGTGCCGATCCAACCGAGGACGTGTGTGAGCCAATCCGAGGCCATGGTCCCCACGGCGCCGCCCCAGGCGAATTCGTTGCCGGTGGTAATAAAGGCGAAGGCTACGGAAAAATAGATCAGGCCCGAGAGCACATAGCGAATATTCCGGGAGATGGAGAAGATACGGCGGGCGAAAAGCAGATTGACTCCGACAATAAAAAAGAAGGAACAAAAAAGATAAGAGGCCAGGCCAAACCCATTGAAGAAAAATCGATAGGAGACGAAGGCGCCAAGGTTTCCGAGCAGGTTGGCGGTTTTGGTGCTGCGTGACCAAAGCATGCCGATCCCTTGCCGGACTTTAGCCTGATCGTCCTGCCACGTAAAAAGGAAAGAAGTAAAGGCGATGAAAAGAAAGACGGCCAGCAGAAGAAAAACGGCCCCGGTGATCTTATGGGTACGTTCGTCTTTTACAAGCTCTTTGGCTGATACCCGGGATTCTTTATCCGATTTGAGCTTATTTGCGGCAGGCTTCTGGCTTTTCCTGGACTTCGATTTTGCCATGGATACAAAGATATATAACGCTTCCTTAAGCCGGCAATATTATAAATTTTTACTTTACCTTTAAAAAAACACCTGGTGAGATTTCTACTTAGTCTAGTATTTCTGGCTATCATTATTGAATGTCAGGCGCAAACCCCTGCGCCGCCGGCGGCCGATCTGGCGAAAACGGACCTGCTTACCGATATCTCTGCCGATAGCTGGCTTTACATCTCCCCCGGCAGAACGATCGACGCGGACTCGCTACCCTTCTACCCGTACAAAAAAGGTACCACTAAGTATGTTCATTTCATCCCGCCGAAGCTGATCAACCGGAAGACCATTCTCCGGTTCACGCTCGTCAACAGCAGTGAGCAGGCACAGAGCGTCTATTTTTGTCCCGGTTTCCTGATCAATCAAATAAAACTCTACCGGTTGGCTGGTGCGGTTGGAGGGGTGCCGTCGGCGGGTGCGGTTGGAGGGGCGCCGTCGGCGGGTGCAGTTGGGGCCGCGTCCGGGGTCGTCGTCCTTCCCGATAGTTTGCCCGACGACGCCGATAGTCTGGGTTATCGCAAGATCACGCTGGCCGCTCATGATTCCGGCACTTATTTCGCGGTATTATCTTTTATCAAGGCGTCCTCCAACGCGCTCACCCCTACCCTCACCAGCGACAGTTTGATCAAACAGGGTATCATCCTTCAGCACCATAACAAGACGAGCATCGACATTATCACCAACCTGTTTTCCGGCATCATGCTGATGATGATCTTTTATGCCGCCAGTGAGTATTGGCAGAGCGGCAAGGTGGAGTTCCTGTATTATATCGGCTATTCGGTTTGCATCAGTTCACTCCTGTTCTTCAAGGCGACGATGCGGCAGAGCTCGACTTCTTTTAATTTCTTTTTCGAAAGTTTTCTTGACAACATCATCTTCTCGTTAGGCTATATCTGTTATATCGCTTTCCACCGGCGGTTCCTGGAGACCAGCAAATATTACCGATGGATGGACCGGTTCCTGTTTTGGGGCTGTGTGGGCATCGGCGTTCTCACCAGCGGGTATGTTTTTTTCTATTTTTTCTCGCCGGACTTCCGGATCGCCAACAACCTGGAGGTGTCGACCAAGCTTTTCTTGCTGGCCATCTCGGTGGGCTTTATCCTTAAAGGGGTGAGCTATCGGAACCGGCTCATGAATTATATCGTGCTGGGCAATATCTCGCTTTGCCTGTTGTCGATCGTTTCGCAGGCGATGATCATGATGGACATCAAGGTCGTCCGCGGGACTTCTGTGCTGAACTCGGCGCTTTTTTATTACGAGGCCGGCATCACGATCGAGCTGTT
>Ga0206822_1093_pt1 | contig 14163 bp, 10 predicted proteins | sample Alteio_BWOrgCont_83_FD_152913 | JGI IMG/M metagenome (GOLD analysis project Ga0206822, IMG submission 152913) | Enriched cells from forest soil in Barre Woods Harvard Forest LTER site, Petersham, Massachusetts, United States -... | ecosystem: Environmental > Terrestrial > Soil > Temperate forest >... | reverse complement strand
CCCGCACGTGTTAGCCCAGGCTGAGCTTGCGAAGCCTGGGTGGGAACCCAGGCTTCGCAAGCTCAGCCTGGGCTAACACGTGAGGGCTCCCTGCGTTAGTTCGCAATGTTAATCATTAAACCAAAAGATACCGCACTCTCAGGGCAATCCAATTCGTCCAATAGTGCACAGAGAACTGGCACGATTTTATCCTTTGTAAAAAAAACGGCAAATATATTAAAACTTAGGCTTTATTTACTGTATTAATGAGGTCTTACCATGTCATATGTGACTCCTTTCCATCGTTATATTCCTTCATGGACGGCTCTGCCCACTATACCTTCTACCATTTTCGTCAAAAAACCAGCCGTCAACATACGAGAAATTTCATTATCCAAAGAATTGCTTCCTGCTCATGCAAAAGCTAATTTGTTCTCCCTATTAGTCGAAGCTAGATTCAAATCGATCCAGTTCGGAAGCTTCAAAGAAGTACCCGGCATTGCAGATACCGAAAAATTATACAAGAGCCTTAAGGTTTATTCGGACATCAAGTATGATGCCGTAATCCGTAATATTCAGGAATTTAATGCAGCAGCAAAGGTTTATGAATCCAAAAAAAAATTGACACTTTCTATTTTTACGGAAAATGAATACATGGATCAATTTGATCCGGTTATAAGTGCTGCCTTACAAAAGAATATAGATATTGATGGATACCTTTCCTGCACCCCTCCTGAAAGGGTTGCAACTACCACCCTTAAAATGCTTTCGAGAGGTATCAAAACCGTTATACTTAGAAATCTACCCACCTATGGAGATACTAAACAAATAACGGACATTATTGACACTATCAGGGAAAAATGCCCATCATTCAACTTGAAATGGGAGAGTGTACAAAATCAACTCTCATTCAACCTACATGGATTTGATTTAAAACATTTCGATGAAGTCTTAAATTTAGGAATCCGTAGTTTTGAAACCTCAATGCCCGAATCTTTAAACACATTACATTTAGTCCGACAATTGCACCGGCTGGGACTTCATACAGGGATTGATGACAATTGCCTAGAGCGAATCGAACGCATCTTCTGGGCCTATAAAGAAGAATATAATCTCATCTAATCAAGGGAACCTATGAAAATCTACACAAAAACCGGCGATAAGGGTGAAACATCATTATTCTCAGGTCAAAGGGTTCCTAAAAACGATCCTTTTATCGACGCCTTGGGCACTGTCGATGAATGTAATAGCGCCATCGGAGCTGCCGTTGCACTGTTGCCCATGGAATCTTCTTTTAAAACTTCACGTGAACAATTGGAATATATCCAGCATGCACTGTTCGATCTGGGGGCTGCCCTGGCAACTCCGCGCACAAAAGCCGCACCCACCAAAATTGAGAAGACTCGATTTGATCCTGAGACAATCGAACTGTTAGAGAAGTGGATTGATACCATGGAAGAGCAGCTGCCCCCATTGCACACATTTATTCTTCCTGGCGGGCACCCGTCGGGTTCGATGCTGCATTTAGCAAGAAGCATTTGCAGGCGTGCAGAGAGGCTTGTAATACCTATCCACAAGCATGCCGATGTATCTGATAATGTTGTGATCTTTTTGAATCGCTTATCGGATTACCTATTTGTTGCATCGCGGCACGTCAATTTTTTAGCGAAGCGTCCTGAGACCTTGTGGGAAAAGCATAAAAAGCAGGAGTGAACTCAGGTTACACTTCATCAATAGGTTCTGTAAGGACAATGCTGGCCGATATCGATGGGGGGGAAGGCTTAAGAGGGATTGCCTCGTCAGTGTCTTTAGATATTATCCTCTTATGTGTAGGTTTAAAAATCCCCTTAACTTTGCCCATAACTTTCCCAAATAACCCAGCAACTTTTGGTTTTGTTTTGGCCTCCGATTCATATCCTTGAGATAAGTCATCATCACTGTCTACTTCATTCATTTCTCTTAATTGTTCAGCAAAATTGCTATCATCTTCTAAAGGAATTAGACCTTCTTCCTCTTCTTCAGAGCTACTATCTCCTTCAATAAAACTTGCAGGTCTAACTGGTTTGTGCTGCGGTGGTTCGATGGTTGGCGGCTTGGTTGGTTGTTTTATGGCAGGCTTGATTTTTGCTACGGCTGAGGGATCCAACCCAGCCGATGTTGGCAAAGTAACTTTACGAGCTTTCATTCTATCTTTAATATCTTGGAGTTTTGCCTTATAGTCTCCATCTATACGGGAAACAGCCACACCTTCTTTGATATAATTTTTTGCTTTCCTTGGCTGTGCCTGGATTTTATCTTTAAAGTATTGTCCTTCAACATGTGGCTGCGTGAATTTTCTTTGCATTACCAGCCCTTTAGGAGTTTCACGCAAATGGATACTTTCAGTTTTCGTCCCCAAACGGTACTTGATTGCAGATATGAGAAGGTCTTGAGCAAGCTCCTTTACTTTCTCTATATTTTCGTTTGCCTTAACATTAATTGTTACTTTGACTTGCTTCTTTTGACCTCCAATCTCGAGATCTACAATCGCCTCATATTCATCCATCCCGCTATTGGTCTTTTTTTTACCCGAACTCAATTGCTGCATTGCAGTGTCAACACTAGAATAATCAACTGGAACAGGACCTATATTTGGTGCAGTCATAATTAATCTCCTTATATCACTATTAGATACAACTATATTTTAACATTTCCCTAATTTTATGCAAATTATTATATTTCAAAGCAAGTAACGATATATTTTTGGTTTTTAATTGATAATCTATTCTATAATTAAAGTATAATATTACGCGGAGGTGCCGCTATGGTTCAGGTCGGAAAAAAACCAATAACGTTAGAACTAATACTATCCACATTTGATAGTAAACTAGCTGAAACTCAAAGCGTTTCCGCAAAAAACAAAGGCACCAATCGTGAAAGCATCATTCAAATTTTTAAAGAAACTTTAGAGCAAGTAGAATATTTTCGCTCTGACCGAATTAATCCCGACTACCTACAATCATTAAATACAGATCAACTCCAAGAAGATAAAAAAACTCTTCATGCACTAAAGGATAAAATTGACACTCTATATAAAAACAATGTGGATACCAAGCGGCAGGCTACAGCATCACAAAAACAATTGCAAAGTTCATTCCTAACCCTTGACAAACTTATATTTGATATTGAAGCCCTTGAGGATGAATTCCTCGCTCAAAAACTCTATTCCGAGGCAGTAAATGCCCATTTCCCTGTCAAATTTAGCGACTTCACAATCAAATGTAAAGATGATACACAATTTCCTGTTCACTTATCAGCACTCTTGGCTCGATCCCCTCTTATATCGAGGCAATTAGAAGCAGGCGCTATTTTTCCAAAAGGTGAAATGCAACTTCCTGATAAATTTAATCCCAAAACTGTTGCGATGGCTCTTTATTATTTACATACAGGTAAACTAGATAGAGTATACGATTTTAGCAGAAACGAAGAGGAACTTATCGAAGTATTGATGTATTTCACAGCTGAAATCCATTTGAAAAAAATTGATGATTTGGATTTTGTAGACTTGGAAATCGAAAAAAATACCGATGAAAAGTCCATTATTTACCAAATTAAGAAGACTCCCAAAAAAGAGTGGCATAAAATTGATATTCCTCTAACGGAGCCCAATCCTGCAATTCATAATGAGTTATTGAGATGGAAGTCATTTGATGCAACAATCTTTTGCGAAAAAGATGACAAGACCCTTCAGGTGCATAAAGCCTTTCTTTCTAAGCTAAAAAGCATCTCCTTAGATGGAACCACTCTACACATCAAAGGAATTTCTTCAAAAGCTTTTGAAAAAGTCTTACATTATCTCTACGATGGGGTACTTAATTTATCCCCCTCAGAATATAAAGAGATAGCAGAGTTCCTTCCCGACTTCCAAATAATCTTAAAAGAGGAACTGGAACATTTTAACGAAGAAGCCAAGAGATATAGACATGAGCTCAAAAAGCAGTTTCCTCTTAATTATATCGATTTTACAATAAAGTGCCGCAATGGGATCAGTCTACCGGCCCATCCAGTTGTTCTTGCAGGCCGTTCTTCTTTTTTTTCAAATCTCCTCTCGGGTCGCTGGGAAAAACAAAAACACTCTATCGATCTACCTGCGGAATTTAATCCAAATGATGTAACAATCGCCCTCTATTACTTACACACCGGCAATCTTGGTCCATACGCAAAAGAAAAAATTGACCCTACGACTCTTATACCAGTTTTGGAGTACTTCGGCGCAGATAAAGAAATGATAGATTTGATAAAAAACACTAATCATTTGGAACGACAGACAATTTACAGTCCCATTCAACGTCCCCATCCGGCTTTGCATAATCCTCAAACTCGTAAAGGGATGTCCGACATAAAATTTCGATTTAAAAGTGAGGGAGGTGTCGTTGATGCTCATCAAAGAAAACTCAAATCTCTGTATGCCCATAAAGCCTATTTATCGGCTTTCAAAAAAATTCCTCCGGGCGCCGATGAATTCATTTTGGATAAGATTTCTCCAAAATCCTTCGAAAAACTCTTGGGGTATTTATACGAGGGAACATTCAAAGATTTGCAAGCCACTGATTATAGGGAGATCCATGGTGCACTACCCCAGCTCTGTGATCCTGATCTTCAAGTTAAAATTGAAGAAATGATGAAGAAAGCCCTCGCCGACTCTATATCGGTTTCAACAATGGACGTCAATGATCGTACAATTATAGATATCCTTACGTTATCACGTGATCTAAAATTAGATATTGTCGAAGAAAAATGTAAAACCTATATTTCGGACCGTCTGTTCGATACAAAGACTCCTCTTCCCAAATGGATGAACGAAGAACTTGAAATCGATCTTTCAAACGTTCCGCGGAAGGACGATATAAACGATGCCGCTAAGAAAAGAGTAAAAGATGCAGTTGTGGAAAGATTACAAGAAGCAATGACTCGATGTCCAGGTTTAATGGGACTCAATCTGGAAGACTCATTAATTACCAATGGCCAGCTGATGCAAATCCTGGAAAGAGTTCAAATTCCTGAAAACATCACCATCAATCTAGCAAAGACCTCCATTGCGAATGATATCTTAATAAAACTTGCTTCCGGTACATGCCAAGAAGAGGACTTCCAACAAATATCAGATACTATATTTAATATTTCTGATATAGGTTTGTGGTTGCTTCTTAAGAAATATCAGAAAAATGATCTCGTCGCCTCTTCATTAGCGCAAACACCCCAAACTCTCCTCACGGATAAAGGGCTAGAAATCTTGGCGGCCAATCCTCCAAAAGTTCCATTCGGATTAAATCTTAATGGGAATAAAAATATCACTGCAGCGGGATTAGCAAAATTCTTGGAACAAGCCGGAGCGAACCTCAACGAGCTTCATTTGCTTGATTGCTCAAAGGAGATATACCATTATTCAGGTTTGGATCCAAATTTTCAACGAATAACCAATCCTACGCCTTCAGTTGCAGCACAAGCGAAATCTCCAGTTCCATGGATAAAACTTGATGCATGTGTAAATTTGCGCACGTTGGAGATTACCGCAAACAAAAATTGGCCTTATTATTATTTGGACACTACCATTAAAAAAATGACGAAGTTGGAAAATTTAACGATTAAAGATTTCAAAAATTTAGATATCCCGAGCGTTATAGATTGGATGAAAGGGAATCCCAAAATCAAAGCATTGAAACTGCCAGGGAGTCAGACGTTAGATGATGCGCATGTTTTAGCTTTTATAAAAGCAAGAAACCAAAACCCAATTCAAGAATTGCATTTATTAGATAGAGCTTTTAATTTGTCAAAACACATAGAGAGATTCTTAACTATCCCACAACCCAATTTAAAAAAAGATGATTTACAGCTCATAGCTAAAACCTGGCCCTGGATAACCAAACTAAACTTGGCCGGCAATCTTCATATAACCCCACAAGATTTGAAGGCCGTTCAAAACCTAAAACTTGTTGAGTTGAATCTATCGGGATGTAAACAATTTGACAAAATGGCAATCAATGATCTCCCGAATCAATTTCCCTCTCTTAAAGAGTTGGTGCTAGATGATACACCAGCCCTAGATGATGAATTGTTATTTAATCTGTCCAAGAAAATTGATCGAGTATCGTCAAAAACGCCTAATCAAATAACTCCGTTGATGGGCTACATATATAGGCAGCTGAAAGCCGGACAAGAACCTAATTGGGAAGAACTTAGAAAACACTGTAAAGACGGCGCCCTAAGCCGATATGCATTCGAATGGTTAAAAAATAGTTTACTTCCTTCCGAATTAAAACAACTAGCTTTACTCCCCTATCCCGTCCCTGGCCAATACAACTTTAACTCCATAACTCTTAAATATTTTGACGACATAACATTATCTGAATTTTCTAAAATTATACATCCTAACGACCTTGCTTTAAAAAACTGCAGCAACCTTTCACCCAATAAGCTAAAAGATATTCTTTTCAAAGAATTAGAAGTTATTCGTGCAGACGAAAGTGTGCCTATAGAAGTGCTAAAAAATATTGTTAAAAACAATAAGGAGGTAAGCTTCGTTACAATAAGAGGAGACACATTTACCGATAAGGATCTAGATGATTTTATACCCATATATACAGATCCTAATAGAAAATATCCTATTGACATTGGGCATTTCGATATTAATAGCGACAAATTATCACAAGAAGCCATTTTGAAATTTATGGTCGCATGTCCCAAAATCACAATATTTGTTTCATCGAGTGGAACGTTCCATCGGACAGAACAGGGTGTTATCGAAAAATCGTAGGATCAGCCCTCGTCCAGGTCCTGCCATCGGCCATGCGATTTAATAAGCTCGACCAACTTATCATCCGCTTCAGCAAACAGTATATCCTTTTGCACACACTGCTTGCCGACATATAAATCAATCATCCCTGGCTTCGATCCCACATACCCAAAATCGGCATCAGCCATTTCGCCAGGCCCATTCACTATGCAGCCCATAATGGCTATCTTCACTCCGGGAAGATGTGCTGTCCTCGATCGTATCCTCTTCGTCACATCCTGAAGGTCAAATAATGTCCTTCCGCAGCTCGGACAGGATATGAAATCGGTCTTAGAGGTGCGCATGCGCGATGCTTGCAGTATGTTAAAGCTTAATGTTCGCAAAAATTCGCATTCATAGGGGCCCTCAAGACAGATCCCATCCCCCAATCCATCGCAAAATAGAGAACCGCACTCCGTTGATGCTTGAATGATAAGATCCTCTTTCGAACATTTATAGGAGAAATGTAAAATGACCGGCACCGTAATATTGTGCCCTTGCAACCAATCAAAAAATCGCCGAGCGTAATGTACACGATTCTCCGTGGGTCCTAATAAGATCAAAGCAGGCTTCATTTCGAGGATAGCTTCCCACTCTTCCGGAGACTCATTCGTTATGGACAAGGCCATGGGGACATATGTAGAGGATGCTAATTTCAATGTGAAACGTTCTACCCGAGCCCGCAAAGACTTCTCCAGCTTTGCTTGGGGCAGAGTCGCAATCCGAGTCATCTTCGGCTTTTCTTGCGAAGCCAATACTCCGACGCCTGCCTCAATCAATTGTTGGACAACTTTCAAGCTAGCGCTTTCTTCCGGCATACTCGTCAGAACGATATTATCAACACTAGCCACCTTGATTTTTGGCCTTCCGAGTTGAACATCGCATCCCAATTTGCGATAAATATCGGGAAAGAGTAAATCGTCCGGAGTAACACCTACAATGACCGTTCCATCGCGGTGCATAGCCACATCACGCGGAAGGACTACTGTTCGCTTTTTGAATTCGCTGATGGAGCGGTGCTTTTCTTCAAAAGGGGTTCCACCCTTATTCCGGTACTCATTGGCTAACTTGATGAGGCGCTTACAGGGATCTATCTCATTCCAGGCATCTTCCGTTAATGAAACGCGGATTGTATCTCCGATCCCATCCAAAAGCAGTGAACCCATTCCAATAGCAGACTTAACCCTGCCATCTTCCCCTTCACCAGCTTCCGTAACACCTAAGTGCAAAGGGTAATCCCAGCCGAGGCGTATCATCTCTGCGACAAGTAATCGGTAGGCCTGTATCATCACTTGGGGATTGGAGGCCTTCATCGAGAAAATAAAATCGTGGTATTCGTTTTTACGGCAAAGGCGGGCGAATTCGAGTGCGGATTCCAGCATACCTTTAGGGGTATCTCCATAGCGGTTCATGATCCTATCGGAAAGAGAGCCGTGGTTGGTTCCGATACGCATAGCCCTTTTAAATTGTTTACATTTTTCGATGAGCGGAGTGAATTTCTCCTCAATTTTTTCCAATTCTTTTTCATAGGAGGCATCATCATATTCGATGATTTTAAATGAGGCTCTTTTATCGACGAAGTTTCCGGGATTTACGCGTACTTTATCGACGAATTCGACAGCTTTCATGGCGGCAGGAGGAAAAAAATGGATGTCTGCGACGATAGGGATTGTATACCCTTTTTGGAGGAGGCCATTTTTGATCTGTTCGCAAGTTTCGGCTTCTTTGATCCCTTGGACTGTGACGCGTGCAATTTCGCATCCGGCGTCAGACAAACGCATGATTTGATCGATTGTGGCTTGGGCATCGCGGGTATTGGAAGTGGTCATGGATTGTATACGGATGGGATTTGAGCCACCTACGCCTACATTTCCGATGAGAACTTGACGTGTTTTCCATCTTTTTGTGGAAAAAATCGATTCGCAGTATTTCATGATGTCTAGCCAAAATTAGATAAATGATAAGGACAGAATAACTTAGATAAAAAAAGATTGCAAGAAGGAAGCTCTAAAGAACGCTAAGTGGGGCCCACAATCTCAATCCATTTTTAACCACAGAGGCACAGAGAAGGAAGAGAGGGTGAAAATTTTTATACAAAATTATTGATTTTTTCATTCCTCTTTGCCTCTTCTCTGTGTCTCTGTGCCTCTGTGGTTAAAAATGGATTGAGATTGTGGTCAACGCCTTCGCGCGATCTTTATTGTGGCGCTTTTGGTGTTTCCTTCGGGGCTTCCTTCGGCGTTTCTACCGGTGCTTCCTTTGGCGCTTCCTTCGGAACTTCTGTCGGTGGAGTCTCAAAACCCGTCCTCTTCGGCGCCTTCGGCCCTAAAAAAACTAAGAAAATCAACATGATCACAACAGTAATTATCACTATCGTTATCCACGTACTATTGTAATTTCCCATATGACTCCAGAATTAAAATACTCTTTATTAACTTGTTCTAATCCAAAGCGTCTTTTTTTTCTACCAGAACATGAGTTAAAGCTTCTTCAAGCTTGGGATATTGAAATTGATAACCCGCTTCCCTAAGCTTGAGTCCCTCTACCCTTGTACTGCCTAACAACAATTCATCCCCCATTTCCCCAAAGGCTAATCTAACTAAAATAGCCGGCATAGGAAAAATGGTTGGCCTATGCAAGACTTTACCTAACGTCTTGGTAAATTCATAGTTTGTTACAGGATTAGGCGACACTGCATTGATAGGCCCCCGGATACCATCGTTTTCTATCACAAAAGCAAAAATACGCACCAAATCATCTAAAGCAACCCAACTCATGTATTGCTTACCGGAACCTATGACTCCGCCTAGACCCATCTTGAACGGAAATAACATACTGGCTAAAGCTCCGCCTTCCTTAGCTAAAACTACACCAATTCTTATGAGTGCTACGCGAATTCCGACCTTTTGGGCCGATTCAGTAGATTGCTCCCACAAATTGCATACATTTGCCAAAAAACCATCACCTTGAGGGTCGGATTCATCAACAACGGTTTCGCCTCGGCTGCCATAAAATCCGACTGCGGAAGCGTTTATAATAAGCTTAGGGGGCTGTTTTAGATGTGCTGCTGTCTCGCACAAAAGCTTGGTAGCACAGACTCGACTTTCCAAAATTTCCATTTTCTTGGACGCTGTCCATCTTCCCGAACTAATATTATCTCCGGCCAAGTTGATGTAAACGTCGAATCCCTCCACCTCATTGGGATCTAATTTTCCTTGCTTGGGATTCCAGGATATTTCATGTTTGCCAGCTACGGGCAATTCCCTAACCAATCGAGTAACGGTATGACCTTTTTGCGTCAACAATGAGATTAATTCAGAGCCCACAAGTCCGGAAGATCCAGCCATCAGAATTTTCATGGTGCACCTTTAAATTAAATTGCAAGCGTCAGGAGGCATCCAATGTTTATCATGTCCTTCCCACTTCACATTGCATCCAATAGGATTGGTCTGGGGTTGCGAGATAGATTTACCTGCAAGAAGTTCTGTAAGGGCATTTTCCAGGTCATTGACAGTTACTTTTGAGAGATCCCTAGGTGAGTCCACTCCGCGCCCCGTATAGACCAATTTTCTTGCTGCGTCGAAGACATAAAAATGGGGAGTTCGCAATGCGCCATATTTTTTGGCTATCTCTTGCGATTTATCATACAGGTAGATCCATGGGAAGTGATGAGTTTTCATACGTTCTACCATCATTTCGAACGAGTCTTCGGGGTACGTCTTCTCACTATTGGAATTGATAGCAACGAAACTTACGCCTTTGAGTTTGAATTTTTCGACTGTTTTACGCGTAAGTTCATCAGAATTAATGACAAATGGACAATGATTACATGTAAAAAACACAACAAGCACCGGAGAATCCTTGAAGTCGTTCAGTGAATAAGTTTTACCATCTGTAGCCGGCAGTGAAAAATTGGGAGCTTTAGCTCCGATGGACAATGTGAAAGGCATGGGGGCTACTCCTTGTTGTAGAATTCTGATTTTGTTATATACTATAACCAAATAAAATTAAGGGTAAAAATGTGAACGTAAAAGAAAAAAGTTTAGAAAACCAAATCGAACTATGGACCCTCCTCGGGCCTTTCATCATGGTCGTGACCCTGATCATCATTTTGATCAAACCCGACCAGCATCAGTTAGCCATTCCCATCGTAGGATTGTTCGGCCTTCCCATTTGCTGGAAATGGAAACTCCCCGGTTTAGCTATATCCTTGGGGATGCTCGCCGCAGTCACAGTCTACCAAGTGATACAAAATTCCTCCGGCATAATCATATGGGATTTCACTCTCGCTTTTGCTGTCGCACTGACCTTTTGCATAACAGCGCTTTCCTATAAAGAAACCTCTACAGTACTTTCTCGGCTCCAAGACGAATCATTCTCGCGTTTGCAAAACCTAAAACAAGCGAACGACAAACTTAAATCCATCGAACAAACAAAAATAGAAACAGAAAACACCTTTCAATCTAAAGTCGGCTTGCTTCATGCCCAACTCGTTGATAAAAGCTCGGCCCTGCAATCGTATGAGCAGATCACAGCAATAGCACGAGAGGAAATCTTGCATGTCAACAAAGAAAAAGAAAACCTTATGCAGGAACTCTTGCAGCTGCGTCACAAATCCGAGCTGATACGACAAGATTACGAAGAAATTTCCGCCCTGCGTCATGAAGAAAAAATCGCTTTAGCGGAAAAGCAGGAAGAAGTAACCGTTCACAAGCAGCAGATAGAAGCTCTGAACGAAGAAAAAAAACTTCTTGAAAACTCCTTAGCTAACGTTGAAAAGGAAATTCAATCCTTGCGGTCACTAGATCAACAAAAAAATCTGCAGTTCCAAGAGTACACCGACTCCATTCAAAACCTGCACAAACAAAGCTCCATGTACGAACAAGAGCTTTTGCAATATAGAGAGAAGTCCGAGGCGCTGATGTCCGCCTGTGATAACAAAGAGAAAGCCTTGACGGTACAACTGCAGGCCTATGAAACAAAGTGCGTTCAAGCAGAAGAACGCATTCTTCAGCTTGAACAAAGCCTGCAAGAGATCAAAGACAATGAGAAGCAGCAACAGCAACAACCACTTCCTGCTACCGATGATCGGGATATACGCCGTGCTGAGGGTTTGTATTGGCAGCTGAGGGAACAATTCGAAGAAAAGAACAACACCCTTGAAGGCATACGCCGCGAGCTTTTCTTCACACAAGAAGAGTTGGCGAGATGCCGAAAGGAGCTGGAAACAGAACAGGCATATAGCGCAGGCAATGAGATAGAAAGCAAGCTTGATTCTCATATTTTGAAAAACGAGAAGGAACTGGCTCTACTGGAGAAGCGTTACCGGGAAGAAGTGGATGCCCTGCAAGGTCTAGTCGAGCATTTCATTGCCCAAAAACCTGATACCGTACAAAACGTTCAGACAGCTGAAACGAAACCTGAAACGAAAAAGAAATCGTCGAAACAGAAAAAAACAACAGACTGGGCTAATACTATCTTGTCCAGGTGGTGAGGACCTCATGGCCATTCTCTGTGATGAGAATGGTGTGTTCCCATTGAGCGCTAGGCCTACCGTCTTTGGTACGTGCTGTCCATTGATCTATATTATCGATGACAGCACTGCGGACTCCGGCATTGATCATAGGTTCAATAGTGAATGTCATCCCTGGAACGAACAGGATTTTGCTGTTATTCAGGCAGTGGGGAACCTGAGGACCCTCATGGAATTCGATTCCGACGCCATGCCCGACAAATTGGTTCACTACCGAGCACCCTTTCGATACGGCATAAGGTTCTATTGCAGCGCCGATTGCACTTATAGGCAGTCCAGGCTCAAGGATAGCAATGGAACGCATGAGGCATTCATAGGCGACATCGACGACAAGCTGTTTATCAGGGGAAACATTGCCGATGGTGACCATGCGGCTGCAATCGCCATAATAGCCTTTATATATACATGTGACATCGATATTCACGATGTCCCCATCTTGAAGAGCTCTTTTTTCGGGAATTCCATGGCAGATGACTTCATTGATTGATGTGCAAATGCTTTTGGGAAAAGGAGGATTGCCATAATTTAATGGAGCTGGAATTGCACCATGTTGTAAGTGGAGAAGATGAGCATAATCATTGAGTTCTAAAGTAGTGATTCCGGCTCTAGCCAGTTTGCAAGTTTCGTCTAAAATTTTAGAAGCCAGGCGGCAAGATTCACGTATTCCGGCGATCTGGGGTTCGCTTTTGATGAGGATGTGGTGTTTTTGCCGATAGACTTCTTTGATGTTGGGAAGGCTGCTCATGGGGTCTTTGGATTCTCTGGGGTAATGGCAGCCTTTCCATTTTTTACCGCTTCCGCACCAACACGGATCATTTCTACCTATCATAATGAATACTCTCACATAACTGAATACAGAATTCAGAATACAGAATTCAGAATAAAATATCCATCACTTGTATGCTAAGAACAAAATCCAGCATTCAGAATCAAATCTTGATGTTTTTTAACCACAATTTAAATCCATTTTTAAATTTCAAATTGTGAAAAGTATTCAAAAGTGATAGAGATTAGGCGGCATCGTAGAATTTTGTATTAAATGGCGATAATAACTGAAGCCAATTGGTATATCCTTGCAAACCTTTTCCTTGCTCTAACAAGCTCTTAGCTCTTTTCTCCAATGCATTCAACATATTTTGCACATTTGTAACAGCTTTATTGTACGATTCTGCCGAATGTCCTTTTAATCCTGTTGCAATGGAAATCTCAAATGCTTTCTCTGGAGGCAATTTATTTTCTCTCATATCATTCCAAGGAGCTTCCTCCCATTTTAAATTGATATTGACCCTGACTTCTTTTAGGGTTTCAGGCTTTGATTTTTCATCAAAAACCACTTCAAGAGACCTACTTTTCAGGGCTGCAATGAGGCCCTCCTCATTAACGATAAATATAATCTCAGGGGCTGAATCGTGTAAACCAGCTGTATTGATGACTATTCCTAAATAGGGCAAAAGATCATCAACCATTTTTGAAAGTTGCCTTCTTCTTAAATCGATTGCTTGATAGTGTCTTTTATTTGTATGGCGCAATGATCTAATTTCATCTGCGGGGATATGGCCAGCAATCTCTACAATCATATCATCAGGAAGCTCAGGGTACTTATCATCAGGAAGCTCAGGGTATTCGGAATGTTCTGGTTTAGATTTTCTGATCACAATCCTTTCACTTCTCTTTTCACTTACCACTTGTGGCACATATACATCTAATAAATCATCTAAAAGAGCATTTCGTTTTTCTTTCGGAAGCTGCTCCAATTCCATTAGTTGGTTTTGCTCTACAATTTTCATCCGATTAGCAACTTTCCCACTTAATGATTGTACCCATTTTATTCTGCCTTGAA
>Ga0206822_1153_pt1 | contig 14200 bp, 12 predicted proteins | sample Alteio_BWOrgCont_83_FD_152913 | JGI IMG/M metagenome (GOLD analysis project Ga0206822, IMG submission 152913) | Enriched cells from forest soil in Barre Woods Harvard Forest LTER site, Petersham, Massachusetts, United States -... | ecosystem: Environmental > Terrestrial > Soil > Temperate forest >... | reverse complement strand
TGTTTCCGTTCCGGGTGGCTTTCAGCGGCGAGAGTTTGGACCAGGAGCGCCAGAACATGACAGCGGCGGCGGAGTCGATGCCGCCATCGACGATCTCGTCCCACCCCAGGAGCGTCTTGCCTTTGGAGCGGAAGAAGGCTTCCATATAGTTGTTGAAATAGCTTTGCAGCTGGGCGGGATTATCGAGGTGATGTTCCTGCATGAATTGCTGGCAGAGCGGCGAGTTCTTCCATTCTTTCATATTGACCTCGTCGCCGCCGATGTGGATGTATTTCGAGGGAAAGAGATCGGCGAGTTCGCCGAAGACATTTTTGGCGAATTCCAGTGTGCTTTCTTTGATGGGGCACACAGGTGTAGAGAAGTCGTTGCGCCAGTCTTTCGGAGCTTGTCCGCTACAGCTCAGATCGGGATAGAGCATGATCGCGGCCATCATATGACCGGGCATATCGATCTCGGGGATGATCTCGATGTGACGGGATGCGGCGTAGTCGATAATTGCTTTTAGTTCTTCCTGGGTATAAAAGCCGCCGTATTCCGTTTTGCCGTCGATGGTTCGGAGGTGAGCCGGGTCGAGTTGAAAATCGGGGTTGTCGGTTTCTTTGGCGATCTGGATACAGGCGGAGTCCTGGTCGTTGAAGGAGCGCCAGCCACTTTTTGTCGTGAGGTCCGGGTAGTGTTTTATCTCGATGCGCCAGCCCTGGTCGTCGGTGAGGTGAAGATGGAGTTTGTTGAGCTTATAGAGCGCCATCAGGTCGATGAACTTCTTGAGGTAGGTCGTGGAGAAGAAGTGTCTGGAAACGTCGATCATCATGCCGCGCCATTCGAAGGAGGGTTGGTCTTTGATCTCGACGCAGGGGACTTTTATTTCGGCGCCGTGGTCGGTTTCGACTTTCGCGGGCATTAGTTGTCGCAGCGTTTGGATGGCGTAGAACATGCCGGCGCCGGTGTGGGCGCTTAATGTGATGGAGTCGGTGGTTATTTTCAGGTGGTAGCCTTCGGGGGTGGTAATGGTTGGGTCGTCTTCGAGGACGATGTGCGATGTGGTCTTGTCGTTTTCGGGCGGGAAGAAGTCCGAACCGTATCGTTTAAGGAAATCGTGCAGCCAGGTGTATTCCGCGGCAAATTCGCGGGGGCCGGAGCTTAGTACGGTGAATCTACTGATGATCAACTCGCCTGGTGCGGGGGTGAGCGATGTGGGGTAAGGGATCAGCGGATAGCGCCCGGCATCGGGTTGTTGGGCATGGATGGACGAGAATGTGAGGCTTGCGAGGGCTGCGATAAGTAAGGGGCGCATGGTCAGTTTGTTTGAAAATGGTAATTGCCGGAACCGACTTCAACAATGGTATAGCCGTTTTCGTGGCCGACGACTTTGATCTCGGGATGTGTAGACAGGGGCTGGTTGGTTTCGTTTACGTCGGCTACCGTGGGTATGTAGATTGTTGCTGTCGTGTTCACGGGGATCGTCACGTCGAGCGTCAGTTGTTTGCCTTCGTGTTTCCAATGGGACGCGATGTGGCCGTAATAGGTGTCGAGATCGGCATTCATAGCCGTGAGGCTGTCGCCGGGGTGCGGCATGATGCGGATCTTTTTATAGCCGGGAGCCGAATCGTAGGTATCGATACCCGCGGCGACACGGTAGAGCCAGTCGCCGATGGCGCCGTAGGCGTAGTGGTTGAAGCTGTTCATGCCGGCGTCTTCGAAGGTGCTGTCGGTCTTCTGGCCGTCCCAGCGTTCCCAGATCGTCGTCGCCCCCATCTTCACCGGGTAAAGCCATGAAGGGTAGGTCTGTTGTAGCAGCAAGGTATAGGCGACATCGGTGTAGCCAAAACGGGAGAGCACATGACAGAGATAGGGTGTGCCGAGGAAGCCGGTGGTAAGATGGTTGTCGTAGTCTTTGATGTTTTTGACGAGTCGTTCGGCGGCGGATTGCCTCACGTTTTCAGGCAGCATATCGAATTGCAGCGCCAGGACATAGGCGGTTTGGGTGTTGGAGACGAGACGGCCGTTTGGAGTAGCGTATTCTTTCAGGAACGCGGCTTTTACTTTTCCGAGGATGTCGCTGTATTTCGCTACGTCGTCGGGGTGGCCGAGTACTTTTGCCGCGTCGATCATGAGCTGCGTCGAATAGGCAAAGAAGCACTGCGCGATGAGGTATTGGTCTGTGTTGGCGGCGCGTTCGCCGTTTCCGCCTCCGTTGTAAGAAAGCCAGTCGCCAAAATGACCGCCGGTGTTCCAGAGCCAGTCGTGGCTATGGTCCACCATATAGCCTATCCAGGCTTTCATGCTGGGGTATTGGGTCTCGAGGATCTTTTTGTCGCCATAGGCGAGGTACATATTCCAGGGAACGATGGTGGACACGTCTGACCAGCCGGTGGAGCCGCCGTCGTTCTTACCGAGGACATTGGGGATCACGTGTGGTACTGCGCCGTTGGGGAACTGATCTGCGGCGACGTCGCGGAGCCATTTGGCGAAGAAGTTATCGACGTTTCTCAGATAAGACGCGGTGCGGCTGAAGACCTGGGCGTCGCCGGTCCATCCGAGGCGTTCATCGCGTTGAGGACAGTCCGTGGGGACGTCGAGGAAGTTACCGCGCTGGCCCCATTCGATGTTATGTTGTAGCTGGTTGATGAGTGAGTCCGAGCAGGAGAACGTGCCGGTTACTGGCATGTCGGAGTAGAGGACCGTTGCATAGAGGTCTTCCGGTTTGAGGTCGCCGGGATAGCCTTCCACGCGGATATAGCGGAACCCCTGCCAGGTGAAATGCGGTTCGAAGGACTCTTCTCCTCCTTTGAGGATATAGATGTCTTCTTCCTTTGCGGCGCGGAGGTTGGTGGTGTAGAAGTCGCCAAGTTTATCCAACACTTCGGCATGGAAGATCTTGACCGAGTCGCCGGCGGCGCCATTTGTTTTGACGTGCACCCACCCTACCATGTTCTGGCCGAAGTCGGCGACGAGCTCGCCGGCGGGGGTGCGGAAGATGCGGACCGGATGCAGGATCTCGTGTTTTTTTACCGGTTCGTTCCAGGTGGCTACGAGGTTGTCGAGCGGCGTGCCGGGTAATTTGACGCCGGACCAGGAAGCGTCGTCGTAGGAGACGGTGGTCCAGCCGGGTTTTTGTTTGCGGGCGTCGATGATCTCGCCGTTGTAGATCTCGGAGTAGACGATCTCGCCGGTGGAGGACTTCCAACTGTTGTCGGAGACAACGGTTTCGGTGGTGCCGTCGGTATAGGTGAGCTGTAGTTGAAAGAGAAGGCCCAGGGTCTTGCCATAGAGGTCATGATTGCCGGCCCAGGCGAGGTTACCGCGGTACCAGCCGCTGCCGAGCATGACGCCGACGGCGTTGTCGCCTTGCTGCAGGAGGTTGGTGACATCGTAGGCCTGATATTGAAGACGTTTGTTATAACTGGTCCAGCCGGGTGTCAGGACGGCGTCGCTTACGGGTTTGCCATTGAGGCTGGCTTCATAAAGTCCGTGGGCGGTGATATAGGCGATGGCAGTCTTTAGCTTTTTGTTGACGGCGAATTTTTTTGCGGAAGAAGGGACTGGGGCGGAGGACCTGGTCTTCTGAGTAGCCGGGTTCGATCCATTGGGCTTTCCAATTGGCGGTGTTCAGTGCCATGCGGAAGCTGGCGGCTTCACTCCATTTTGAGGGTTTTCCTTTGGCATCCCAGACGCGAACCTGCCAGTGGTAGCGCTGGCCGGATTGCAGGGGTTGGCCTGCATAGGCGACGCCCACCGATTGGTCCGAGTTAATCTTGCCGGAGCTCCAGGCAGTTTCTTTTCCATCGTCCGGGGTTACTTTGATCTCGTAAGCGCCCTGGAAAAGACCGCGACCGGCTTTTTTGCCGCCGGCTTCTTCGAGCTGCCAGCTCAGTCGGGGTTGAGGGGCATCGATGGCGATGGGATCGGGAAGGTTTTCGCAGAGGAGATGAGCGGGGGTCAGTTGTGCTTGTGCAAACAATCGTGACGATAAACATACGGCCAGCAAGATAAAAGTCTTCTTCATCGTTCAAATTTATGTACCAAAACGTTTGCGCAAGATATTTTATGGATTCAAACCAGCCGTCATGGACTGTCCTGAAGTGGGTTTTAACGCGTTGTGGCTTACCGACAAAACCCGGGCCTTTACCGCCATCCGTGCCGGGGCGGCGGATTGGTCGTTGTCCGGAGGCGACAGACGGGGTAGTTTTGGTAAAAATTCAACGAAAAATGAGCACTCGGAATTATAGAAACCGCGAGACGGGGCGTATTTGGGCCGGGTTGTTCCTGCTGATGGCGGGGGCGACGCTGATCCTGCATGAAGAAGGTCTTTTTATTCCTGATACGATATACAACTGGCATCTGCTGATAGCCGGAATTGGCTTGTTTCTCGGTTTGGCCCGGAACTTCCGCGGTCTGTCCTGGCTGGTGATCACGGCCATAGGCGCCGTAGGTCTGGCGGAAGATTATTATTCGGCTATCCATATCGAGCCCTTTGTCTGGCCCGCTGTGATCATCGTCATAGGGTTATTGCTTTTATTCCGGCGCAGGCGTCCCTGGGAGGAAGAGTGGGAGGCAAAATGGCGTCAGCGTAAGATGGATTGGGAGGCCAACAGGCATCAATGGCATCAAACGAAACGCGAATGGAAGCATTATGCCCGCAAGGAATGGCGGGAAGCCATCAGGGACAAGCAGGACCACTGGCGGTTCGGCGCTGCTGAACAGTCGATTTATTCTGAAGATCAGATCGATATTGCTTCCAGCTTTGGAGCGTTCCGTAAAAAGGTCCGTTCGAAGAATTTCAGGGGCGGCTATGTAGTGACTTTCGCGGGCGACCTGGAGCTCGATCTGATGGAAGCCGATTTCTATGGGACCATCAAACTGAACCTGACCCAGATCATGGGCTCGACTACCATCCTGGTCCCCGACCATTGGGAAGTGAGGGCGGATGTAAACTCTGTTTTTGCCGATTTCAAAGACAGGAGAGACCAGCCTGCGATGACCAATCCGGAGAAAGTGCTGGTGCTTAGCGGCAAGTCGATTTTCGGGAATATAGATATCAAGAACCGACCGTTCAGCGCGACTGTGTAGGGAAATGAAAAAAATGCTTATTTTAGTCCGTTATGCCTTATGACTTTCACTATATCCTGGTAGCCGAAGACGACGAGGACGACCAACGGCTGTTTACAAAACAGTTTGCGGAGGCCGCCCCCGGGGCTTCGGTCAAATTCTTCAAAGACGGGAATGAGGTATTGACCTTTCTCGATAAATGCCCGGGCTACCAACTTCCTAAAGTTCTCCTGCTCGATTATAAGATGCCCATCGTCAATGGCAACCAGGTGCTAAAGGCCATCCAGTTCAATCCGCGGTATAGTGCTATCCGGAAATTTGTCTGGAGTACGTCTGGAAATCCCAATCATGTCCAGGAGTGTCTTGCGTATGGCGCCGAACGTTATTTTAAAAAGCCCAACTCGATAGCGGAGCTCAATGAGATCATTTCTTGTATCAGCCAGGCTTATTTGGCGCCCAAAGCGTGATATTACCACTTTGGATAAAGTTCCGGTGCGGTGTTGAGCATCGGGAACTGGCGTTGGTGCCAGTAGGGATAGGCGGGTAATACCTCGCTCGCTTTGTCGAGGCGTTTCACCTGATCGATGGTAAGGTTCCAGCCGATTGCGCCCAGGTTTTGTTTCAGCTGTTCTTCGTTTCGGGCGCCGATGATGATATTGGCGATGGTAGGCCGTTGCAGCAGCCAGTTGAGAGCAATCTGGGCGATGGTTTTGCCGGTCTCTTTGCTGAGTTCGTCCAGCACGTCTATGATGCTGTAGAGGCGTTCGTCGTCGGCGGCGATACCCAGTACGGGGTTACCGCCCTGGGCCACGCGGGCGTCTTTGGGGTGCGGTTTGTCACGGCGGTATTTGCCTGTGAGCTTGCCGCTGGACAGTGGGCTCCAGACGATGGTTGCGACATCTTGGTCGATGCCCAGCGGCATCAGTTCCCATTCGAAATCGCGGTGAAGCAGGGAGTAATAGGCCTGATGGGCGATGTAGCGGGACCAGCCATAGCGTTCGGAGATGCTGAGTGATTTCATCAGATGCCAGCCGGAGAAATTGGAGCAGGCGATATAGCGGATCTTGCCGCTTTCAACGAGGTGGTTGAGGGCGTTGAGTGTTTCGTCTATGGGGGTGTTGGCGTCGAAGCCATGCATATGATAGATGTCGATATGATCGACACCGAGTCGTTTGAGGCTGTCTTCGCAGGCTTTGATCAGGAAGGAGCGGGAGGATCCGTAATCGTTGACCTCATCCGACATGGGGAAGGTGGCTTTGGTAGAGATGAGCACTTTATTTCGTTTGCCTTTGATCGCTTTTCCCAGGATCTCTTCGGCGGCGCCATTCGAATATACATTTGCCGTATCGAAGAGGTTGACGCCTGCTTCCAGGCAGAGGTCTACCAGGCGGGTAGCTTCTTCGACCTGGGTGTTGCCCCAGGCTTTAAAAAAATCGTTACCGCCGCCGAAGGTTCCTGTGCCGAAGCTTAAGACCGGTACGCGGAGACCGGAGTGGCCGAGTTGTCTGTATTCCATGTGAGGTTATTTGTCTGGGTTCAACAAGCGGGGATGGCGATTGTTCGGACTAAGATTTTTGTGATTGGAAAAAAGAAAAAGGATTTTTGGGGAAAGATGTAAATTTGCGTATGTGGAAGTGGTGGAAAAAATATAAGGAGAAGAAGGCTAAAAAGAAAGAAGAAGATTTCGACATGCCTGATGTCACCTGGGTTCCGAGAAGATTCGGCGACAAGATCATTATGTGTCCTAGGCCGAATACCAGCAAAGATGCTTGGCGGTATATCTAAAAACGCAGATCATTCTCCCCGGTGGATCCATTTCAATACACTGTATAGCAATACCAGAAAAAACGGGAAGCCCAAGATGAAGAAAATCGAAATGCGATAGCGATGCCATCGACGATGATTCAGGTTTTCATTGTGTTTGATACGCCAGTTATAATTTTCGATCTCATTAAGATACATCAACAAGAGCATTTTATCACGTCTAATATCTTCGCTGAAATAATTGCCATTTATGAGTTTTTCCGGTTTAGAACCAGCAACGGCGTATTTGTAAGTCATGAGATTTCTGACCACGTAGATCAATATTCCTAAGATATAAAGGCATCCGAAAATCCCAACTAAATCCTTGTTTGTTAGGAAGGAGGGGCTTTTCCAAACAGAGATGATGTATCCGCTTAGGCCTATAAGCAAGCCGGACATGAGGGTAATCATAGACATGGTTTTGGAGGCAATACTTTCCCCTTGTCTTACCGTGTCATCTAATCGTTTTTCGGCCTGGCCGAAGATCAGTTTGAGTTCGTCCATCGATACCTTGTCTACATGAATAGACTGGTCAATCGACCAAGGCATTTCCGTGGATTGGGCTGCTCGTCTCATAACACTCGCTCCTCTTTACAAAAGTAGACAGATTAAAAAAGATCGTCTTAAAAAAAATTGATACCTTAAAGGGACAAAACTATTACACATGCTCACTGCTTTTATCAAACGTATTTCGTTGGGTCTGCTGGCTTTTTTGTTGACGGGCTTTTTTGTTCGGGCGCAGAGTTTCCGGGTGAGTGTGGCGCCGGGTCTGGGGCAGCAAGGGGGCGCAGCGACGAATGCGGGAGAGGCGGTGGCGAATGGCGTCTTGCAGGGCCGGTTATTGTTGTTGCTGGCGGACAACAACAAGCGGGAGCCCCGTTTTCAGATCAACGATGCAGCAGGGACGCAGCTGGTCTTTGGCGTCGATGAGGATCGTTGGGGCGCCGGCGAGTCGAAGGTAGTGGGCGTCAACGCCTTTGGCTATCCGCTGGAACGGTTGCAGGACGTGCCTGCCGGCGATTATTGGGTACAGGTCGTACTGAACAAATATGAGGATTTTCATTTGCAGACCGGCGTGACGGTGCAGTTACCACCGGATATGGGCGAAGGGCAGCATTGGAATGAAAAGCCCGGCAATATCTATTCGACTCCGGTGAAGATCCATTTCGATCCTGCGACGACGGGCGAGATCAGCATCGTGATCGACAAGGTGATCCCGGCCATTGCGGCGCCGCAGGACAGCAAATACATCAAGCATATACGGATACAAAGCAAGCTGCTCACGGCTTTCTGGGGCCGGCCGATGTATATCGGCGCGCATGTGCTCCTGCCGGAAGGGTTCGACGAGCATCCCAATGTAAAATATCCGTTAGCTATCTTCCACGGCCATTTCCCCGCGGACTTCGACGACTGGCGCACCACGCCGCCGGATGAGAACCTGCCCTACGATACCAGTGTCCGTTTCCGGATCGCCAACTATGCGAAGATCGAGCAACGTGAAAACTATAACTTCTATAAAGAGTGGACGGGGCCGGGTTTTCCGCGGGTGATCGCCATCGAGATCGAGCATGCCAACCCGTATTATGACGACAGCTATGCCGTCAATTCGGCCAACCTGGGCCCCTATGGCGATGCCATCACCTATGAGCTGATACCCGAGATCGAGCGCCGGTTCCGGGGTATCGGTCAGGGTTGGGCGCGGTTTACCTATGGCGGCAGCACGGGAGGCTGGTAGGCGCTCGCGGTACAGGTGCTTTACCCCGACGAATACAATGGCTGCTATGCCGCCTGTCCCGACCCTGTGGACTTCCACCACTATACCACCATCGATATCTACAACGACAGGAATGCGTATCACCTCGATAGCAAGTTCAAAACGACGCCGCGGCCGGGGGAACGGGACTATCTCGGGCATGTGCAGGCCACGGTACGCGAGATGAACCAACGCGAGCTGGCGCTGGGTACACGCAGTCGCAGCGGCGACCAGTTCGACATTTGGGAAGCCGTCTTCTCCCCTGCCGGGCCGGACGGCTATCCGCAACGCATCTTCGATAAATATACCGGCGCCATCGACAGTACTGTCGCCGCTTACTGGCGGGAGCATTATGATCTCACGCACATCATCCAGCGCGACTGGCCAAAGATCGGCGACAAGCTTCGCGGGAAGATCCATATCTATGTGGGCACGATGGATACCTACTATCTCAACGACGCTGTCTATGATGCGGAGGATGTGCTGAAGAAGCTGAACAATCCGGAATGCTCCTGTCAGGTAGACTATGGCGATCGTGCCGAACATTGTTGGAATGGCGACCATACCCAGCCCAATTATATCAGCAGGCTCCGATATCACCAGATGTATATCCGGAAATGGGCGGAAGAGGTGAAGACCAGGGCGCCAAAGGGGGCTGACTTGAAGTCGTGGAGGTATTAGCTATGCCAGATGAAATAAAAGAACATCATTACGACGCGATCGTCATCGGATCGGGTATCAGCGGCGGCTGGGCGGCGAAGGAACTGTGCGAGCTTGGCTTGAAAACGTTGGTGTTGGAGCGAGGGCGTAATGTCGTGCATAATAAAGATTATCCAACTGCGACTATGGCGCCGTGGGAATTTCCGCATCGCAAAGAGATGCCGCGAAAGTTCGTAGAAGAGAACCCGCTGATTACGACGGCGGCGGGTTTCGGAGAGGATACCGCGCACTTCTTTATCCGCGACAAGGACCACCCGTATGTACAGGAGAAACCATTCGACTGGATCCGGGGATACCAGGTGGGCGGCAAATCGCTGATCTGGGGGAGGGCTTGTCCGCGCTGGAGCCCGCATGAATTCATCAACCCGGCACGGTACGGCTATGGCATCGAATGGCCGATAAGTTATGAGGAGGTCGCGCCGTGGTATTCTCACGTGGAGCGATTTTCCGGTATCTGTGGTAACAAAGACGGGTTGGAGGCGATGCCGGATGGCGACTATCTGCCGGCATTCGAGATGAACTGTGTAGAGCTGGATCTGCAAAAAAAGATCAAGACCTGGAATCCGGAGCGGCATATGATCGCGGGCCGGTGGGCGCAGTTGACGAAGCCTGAGCCCGTTCATCTGGAACAGGGGCGGGCGCAGTGCCAGGCGAGGGATATGTGTATGCGTGGTTGTCCATTCGGGGCTTATTTCAGCTCGAACTCGTCTACCCTACCCTGGGCGGCGAAGACGGGGAATTTGACGATCCGGCCTTTTTCGGTGGTGCATTCCATTATTTATGATCCGGTCAAGGGCAAGGCCTCCGGTGTACGGGTGATCGATGCCAACACACATCAGGTGACGGAGTATTATTCCCGCGTGATCTTTTTAAATGCTTCGGCGCTGAACAGTAATTTGATCTTGCTGAATTCCCAGTCCGCGCGTTTCCCGAACGGTTTAGGTAATGACAACGGGTTATTGGGGAAATATGTGGCGTTTCAGAACTATCGCGGTTCGATGTGGGGTGAGATCGATGGCTTCCTCGATAAATATTATTATGGCCGCCGGCCTTCCGAGAGTATGATGGCCAATTTCCGCAATCTCAAGAAACACGAGATGGATTTTGTGGGGGGGTATATGGCTTTTATCGATGTCAACAGAAATACGGCCGATGGAAGCGGTCTGCCGGAACAGATAGGCGGTGCTTATAAACAGGCGTTGAGCGAGCCGGGTGGCTGGAGCATCTATATGTATATGCAGGGCGAGACGGTGCCTAAGGAGACGAATACCGTTTCGTTGAGTCCTACGGAAAAGGACCAATGGGGAATTCCGTTGCTGGTCACCAAGGTCGATTACGATGACAATGACGAGAAGTTGCTGAAGGATTTCCTTAGCCAGGGTCAGGAGATGTTGGATGTCGTAGGCGTTAAGAATATTACTATACATGATAATCATTGGGCGCCGGGTCGGGATATCCATGAGATGGGTGGGTGCCGGATGGGGAAAGACCCGAAGACGTCTTTGCTCAACGGGCACAATCAGCTGCATACCTGTAAGAATGTTTTTGTCACCGACGGGGCCTGTATGACCAGCACCGGGAACCAGAGTCCTTCGATCTTATATATGGCGTTGACTGCGCGGGCCGCCAATTTTGCATTGGCCGAGATGAAAAAGGGCGATTTGTGACGGCCGACCGGGTTTTTAAATTTAGTAGACTCTGTCAACTAAATTTTCCTATCTTTGATCCATGAAGAAAAAACCCATTCAGGAGGTGCGGGCGTTTAACCGCTGGTATACGGATATTATCGGGTTATTGAACCGGCATCTGCTTGACAGCAATTATAATCTTAGCGAGGCGCGTTTGATCTATGAGCTGCATAAGGCCGGGACGATCCAGGCGTCGCAGGTCATGGAGGAGATGCATATCGATAAAAGTTATCTAAGCCGGATGTTGAATCGGCTGGAAAAGGACAAGGTGGTGGTGCGCAAGCCAAGCCGGGAGGATGGTAGGGCGATGTTGTTGTCGTTAACGGAAAAGGGGCAGCGGGAATTTGTGACGTTGAACAGTGCCAGCGACGAGCAGATCGGTGAGTTGGTCGATCATTTGAATGAGGAACAGCGGGAGAAGTTGGTGGCGCATATGGCGTCTATCAAACAGTTGATAGGTGTGCCGGTCGAGAAGAATGCGGTGACGATCCGGACGAGGCTGGAAGCGGGGGACCTGGGGTATATCGCCTATCTGCATGGAAGGATCTATGCCAGGGAAAATCGGTTTGGGTTAGGGTTTGAAAGTTATGTGTTGGAGGGGTTGGGAGAATTCGGCAGTCGATATGATCCCGGGAGGGACAGGGTATGGATCTGCGAAGACGGAAAGGAGATAGTTGGTTTTTTGGTAGGTGTATATCGTTCAGTCCATTCCAGCGAGGCCGGCGCACTACAACTGCGCTATTTTATTTTGTTGCCGGAATATAGGGGAATGGGGTTGGGCAAGCGGTTGATGGATCTGTTTATGGCATATGTGCGGGAGTGCGGTTACCGGAGAGCCTATTTATGGACGACGGATGAGCAGAAGGCGGCGATCTCGCTGTATACCCGATATGGGTTCCGGTTAACGGAGGAAAAGGAATCGATGTCCTTCGACAAGCCGTTGATCGAGAGAAAATACGAATGGGAGGCTAATGAAGGCTAATGCCTAGGGTGGTTGCCGTTGGCAACCGCGGGGGAGTCTAAACAAACTGAGCAGCCCGTGGGGGCTGCTCGTTTTGAATGGCTACAAAATACTACTAATCTTTACCTCCACGAGGGCGTCTTCACCGGTGCTGCGGCGGACGTGGACCTTTACTTTGGGTCCGATGGTTTTCAATAAATTCTGATAGGTTTGTACGTCCTGGTTAGCATTTCCGTTGATCTCCAGGACAATATCTCCCGGTTTTAATCCCCCCAGGTCGCCTGGCGAGCCGGGCATGACATCGGTGATAATCACCAGGCCGTCGACGAGGCCGATGGTTACGCCGGAATAACTGTAATCGAAAGGCTCGTGGTAGTTACCATTCGGGATGATATAGATCTCGGATTTTGGATAATTGATGATCAGGTTGAAGCGACGCAGGAGGTCATTCCCAATGAGACCGCCAAGTTGAGGATAGCTGGTGACGTCGTAGGAGTCATCGAAAATATAGGTCGGGATCTGGTGGAAATGAAATGGCCCCAGGGAAAAGCTTTTTAGGATGGTAAGCTGCATATCGGTCTTGCCGCCGAGGCCAGCGCCTTCGGTGGGCACGGGTTTTTTCCGGCGCGGGGCGAATACAGCGCTATCGGAGGTAAATTCGGAGGAGAACAGCAGGCATAGACCTGCACCGGTATCGAAATAGAACCGGCTGTTGATATCCCGGGCGTCATCCAACTTGCCTTCCAGCATGGGCAGGCCATATACGCGGGGCCGGAGTAAAAAGCCTCCTTTGGGATATCTAACCGGGCCTTTGCTATAGACATCCATGAGGCAGCTATCGTAGTTGACCCAAACGAGGTAGCGGGAGAAAAAGCTGTAGCCGACTATCCCGTCGATCTTTTCTCCATAGACACAGCTAAGGAGGTCATAATCATTAACCTGCATCGTGAGGCTGTCGACGGTGATGTTTCCGATCGAAAGACTCGCTCCCTGGAGGAGGCGTTGGTGGCATGTCCCCGCAATTCCACGGATCATATTGGGGCTCAATACCGGCTGGAGTTTGAATTGAGCGCAGGTGGAGGAATCGAGGGAAACGCCACCACAGCCGGTATCGAAGATAAAACTCAGTGAATCGGGGAAATTATTCATTTTTACCTTTGCGAGGATAATGCCGCCATTAAGTACCCGAAAACGCAGGGAGGTGAGGTAACGTTTGGACGGTAAGCGGCTTTGGCTATCCTGGGCTTTAGTGGGAAGGCTCACAATAACCAGGAGCAAACAGAATATCAGATATGGCGTTCGCATCGTTTGTTTTTTTGAGCGGATTTGGTGTTTTCGACAGTTAAGGTATATTTATATAAAGACGTATATTTCTATAAAATTGGGACACAATTAGCTAAAAAAATAATCCTGGTCGAAACAAGTTGGTACAATTTGGTACAAAACCGTGAGGGCAAATGATCTACGCTAATTTTACGTAACTCACACATTTATTCATTTAGTTATGCTCACAGACGAAAACCTGATCCGCCGGGTAATAAAACTCTACGAAGAAAAGACGGGCTGGGGGGACAGCGCCCTATGGAGCAATCAGGACTTCCTGCAGTTAAGCGAGCTGATCCGGGAGCGGACGGGTGTAACTATCAGTCATGTCACCCTCAAACGCATTTGGGGGAAGGTTAAATACGAGAGTCTGCCGAATACGCATACGCTGAATACGCTGGTGCAGTTTCTGGGGTATGAGAACTGGCGGGATTTTAGCGTTCGGTATTCCAACGGCGAGGGGCTGGGTGATGTGCACGCGGGGGCAAATGGGGGTTCAGGGAGTAGCGCTTCGGCGGGCGGCAGTATCGGGTCGGCAGCGAGCGCCAATGAGGTTTCGGGAGCGGGACAGGGTCAGGCGGCACCTGCGGGGGATCAGCGGAGCATGGTTGCGGGTAGTGAAGGGCCAGGTAAGACGCCCGCGGTGGCGGGAAAAGACAAGGCCGCGATGAGACGGCGCAGGGAAGGATGGATGCGCAGGATCGTTTGGGTGGTTGCCCCGGTGGCGCTTGCTTTTTTGATCTTGCTTTTTCTTCATGGCCAGCAGCCTTCGCCGCAGGCGCAGGACTATGTCTTCAACAGCAAAAAAACGGTCTCTACGGGATTACCCAATAGCGTGATCTTCGACTATGATGCATCGCGTTCGCCCGACGATTCTGTGGTGATCCAGCAGTCCTGGGACAC
>Ga0206822_1151_pt1 | contig 14353 bp, 10 predicted proteins | sample Alteio_BWOrgCont_83_FD_152913 | JGI IMG/M metagenome (GOLD analysis project Ga0206822, IMG submission 152913) | Enriched cells from forest soil in Barre Woods Harvard Forest LTER site, Petersham, Massachusetts, United States -... | ecosystem: Environmental > Terrestrial > Soil > Temperate forest >... | reverse complement strand
GGACTACAAAATCAAGTGCCATCTGGAAATATCTTCGGCGGAGAAAAAGTAGACAATACTCTTAGAGATGCCTCATTAGGAGGCATAACTGCTGTTATGAATCGATTTGCTGAAAGAATTGAAAAAGAAATCGACATCAACGGTTTTTACACCCGAGTTCCTGCTGGGAAACAATTCTATTTATATGTCCAACAAAACATTAATCCAGATGACTGGAATATAGCAGAAAGCTTTAAGGAGAAGGAAATTTCTATTGAAGATGCCGACGCTTGGATCGAAAAAATTAAAACACTTAAAGATAATTTGATTTAGAAAGAGAGCAGAACGATGAAAATATTAATTGTTACTTTATTATTGTTAATAGGTATATTCATAACTGGATGCTATCAAGCACATTCCCCCCACCCTCCCCTGGAATCGACTATTACACCTTTTGAAAATGAACTATGTACACCTCCTCAATCAATACCTATAAACAATGAAGCTAATGTCAGACTCCCTGAACGCATAAAAGCCTATGCAGTAAATCGATATATTGACCCGGCTAACCCAAGGATTATGCATGAACGACACGTTATGTATCGCATTGAAGAAGATCCTACTTGGCAACTAGCTACTGATGAAAGCAGACAAATTCTTATTGGCAATACATTGACTGATGGGAAATTGAACTATAACCCAGTTTTAATGGAAAAGGAATTGGCCTTAGAACTCCAACATCAGCGTATTATCAATGAAGTCCTTCAATCTCATAGCGACATGCTAATCGATACAGGAGCTAACCTTCATAAGGATCATGCAATCATGCTCGAACGCTCAGAACAACTCAGAAAAGCTCTTGAAGAACAAGGTAAGATTATTGCTGAAATGAAAGAGAGATTGGATAGTAAAAATTGAAAACTTCACAAAGTGCTATCTACTTTTTCATTCAATATTACGGACACCAGAAAAATTTGGGCTTAATTAGTTTTTCTTGATCATGACGTTCATTCGTTTATTGGACCTCAATTCGGAGCTCCCCTATTTAAAGAACTAAGCAATAGATTAGCCTAAAATAATTACAACTTCGTTTGTAAAAAATTGAATCTATAGATCCTGGTGTTGCAGCCTATAATTTTGTTCAATACTTTCTATTCGTTCCTTTCTTTCGTTCATTCCCATATATTCGACGTGTTTAAAAATATGTTCTTCAAATGATTTATCATTCGCCATCGCTCTCACACAAGCTTCGACTATAAGACCATCTACAAAAAACTCCGGATGTTTTATAGCTATCTTTTTGACTAATTCGGAATTCTCTTGAGTGAAAAATTCCGCTATCTTATAAGGTTTTTCTTCAGATTCCATAATTCCAAGGTTCATAGCTTCAAAGCATAGCATTTGCACGATTTCTATGTTGCTGTCATCGTGACCTAATTCTTGCAACTTTTTCTTAAGATAGATTCTATCCATATAACCTTTAACTCCATAATTTACTATAAACCAATCATAACTCCATCCATAGCTACCTACGGCTTGTACTATCTTATCTAAAACATCTTTTTGAATTTTTTGTTTTACTTCTAATAAATCATCTTTGATTTCTCCACGAGAAGTAATAATCCACCTGCATTCAGAACCTATTTTATTTCCACCCACACACTCTTCTTCCTGTAGTGTTTGTGCATTGTTTTGATTGATAAAAAACTTAGGTTGCAATAATTCTATGACAGATTTTAACTTTTTTGTTTCTTCATGGTTTTCTCCAAGTGCAACCGAACAAATGCTATAAGCTTGTTTCATACATTCTAAATATTTGTGCTCGTCTCCTATTTTTCTATAAGCTTTTCCTACATCATTTAGTAAAATTGCTACATTACCGTTATTCTCAGAAAATAGTGATTGATACATCTTTAGCGCATCCTCTAGATATTTTAATCCCTTTTGAATGCCTTTTTTGCCTCCCAATTCTTGATAAGCACGTCCTATAAAATGAAGTGAGCGTGCTACATCAGGATGATTTCTACGAAATAGCTCTTGATACATTTCTAGCGCATCCTTATGATATATCAATCCTTTTCGAACATTCCCTTCTCCTCCTACAGATATATAAGCATGTCCAACTATATGAAGCATTTCTGCTACATTAGGATGATTCCCAGGAAATACGATTTTATCCATTTTTAGTGCATCCTCCAAATATTTCAATCCCTTTTGAATATTTTCTTCTTCTCCCAAGTCTTTATAAGCCAATCCAATGGTACTCAATAAGACTGCTACATTATTGTGATTTTCAGGCAATAATGTTTGCCACATCTTGAGCGCATCTTCAAGATACTTTAACCCATTTTGAATATTCTTTTCTCCTCCTTTGTTTTTATAAGCAAATCCAATATTACTCAATGAGCTCGCAACGTTGGGATTGTTTCCTGGAAACAATGCTTGGCGCATTGTAAGTGCATCTTGCAGATATTGTAATCCTTTTTGAAAATTTTCTTCTCCTCCTAAGTTTATATAAGCAAATCCAACACTAGTAAGTGAGCTTGCTACATCAGAATGATTCCCAGAAAATAACGCTTGGTTCATTTTTAACCCATCCTCATCGTATTTTAATCCCTTTTGAACATTCTCTTCTCCTCCTAATTGTGGATAAGCAAATCCCAAACGATGAAGCGAACTTGCAACATTTGAATGATTACTTTGGTAAACCTCTTTTTGATAATTTAATGTTTCTTCCCAGTAATATATTGCTTCCTTATAATCAAACATTATTTCAGAATTATAGTATCCGATTTTTGATAAAAGATTTCCTCTCTTAGCAAAAGATAAATTTATTTTCTTTGCTTCTTTGACCACCATTTTTGCATGATTGACCCATTTTTTTGCTTCCTGCCAATTTTCTGAGTTCTTGTGAACTAGTGGAAATACTTTATCGAGTTCCGCAATCAACTTTTCCATTATTTCGGCAACCTGAGTTTGGTTTTCTTCAACCAACGCTTTTTTGGTTTCGTTTTGTATGATTCTATGACTCACTTTCAATATTTTTTGGCTTCCTTCACTGATTACATCCACTAAAGATAATTCCCCTAGCTTGTTTACCGCTTTCTGCAAAACATCTCTTTTTTTTCCGATTATATTCTGGATAAATTCTTCTGGTACGCCTTCTGCATCAAGATAGGCTAAGAATTTCAGTAATCGCCAACCTTCGTAACATTCGTTTTTTAAATCTCGAAATAATAACTCCACTTCAGGGTAAATTTCAGGATCATGCTTTCGACCTTTTTGAATCTCTTCATATTCTTGTAGAAATTCATCAACACTCTTTAGATTGTTCCTTTTCAAATAAGCTACGACTTTGGCTAATCTAAACGGAGACTCAGTAACTGTATCTACTAGTTGTGCCGCTTCCTTTTCATTTTTTCCAAGCGCTTCCTTTAAATAAGATATTGCTTCTGATTTACTGAAGCCTTCCATCATTATTGGCTGAATTCCTTCTAATATCTTAGGATTTCTTGCAGTGATTATTACTTTCGTATAAGGCGGAAGATTCTTTAAATATTGTTGAATTTTTTCTTCTTCCACATTATCAAAAATCAATAATTTCTGCTTCTTGGCAAGTCGTTCAAGACCTCCATAGCCTAAATCTCTAATTTTTTCAGGATGTAAGTTGTCAGTTGGAATCTTCAAATCCTTTGCTAATTGAAAAAATTCTTCTTCCAGTTGCGTACCTTTTATCCACCTAACCTGCCAACCTTCTTTTTTTCGATCTATTCCAAATTTTTCAGCTAAAGTACTTTTACCCATTCCCCCTGCTCCACTAATCACAACTACCCGATCCTTAATTAATTTATCTGCTAATTCTTTTTCCTTAGCGCGAATCCCTATATAATGCGGTATTTTCCAAGAAAGATTGTCAGGTAATGATGTTATTTTTTTATCTGTAAATTGCCAAAACTCTTGTAAATTTTTTGGTATTACCCGTAGCAATCTTTGTGCCCTTTGCCGGATATCTTCAACATTATAGCCTGACCCAGGCCACAAAAAATGGTCCTTACCATTTTGCTCAATTGTATAAGTTGTTAGCAGTTCTTCCAATTGAGTCTGAACTATTGAAAGAGAAAGTTCTTTTAATTCTACTTTATATTTATACAGGTCATAGAGATAGTCATCTATACGGCCTTTTTGTAAATCCATTTTATTAATATCACCTTCTCTATATTTTGCCTTTCCGATTAATGCAAATCGTTTATCTGCAATTGCTTTTCTCTTCGACTCTAAAAGCTCAGATAATGGCACAGCATCTTCTTGTTCTAGATCTATATTTGCAAAATATGCCCAATATTCGTCCATATTTATATTTTTAAAATTAAGGAGCAAATCTACCACTGTCATGAGTGTACTATCGGCAAAAAGATATCTCGCGCTTTTTACCCCCAACCAGGCCGTAGGTAATGGAATACCTCCATATTGAAGAATATTGGTTAAAGTTTCATCGGTTTTGATAGAAAAATCTCTTGCTTCCCCAAGATACTCCATTTTAGGCCAGTTTGCCATTCGTTTATACTTTTTTGGTTTACCTGTTTCAGGATCAAACGTTGCGAGTATGCCAGTTAACATATGTCCTTCAGCTGCTAAGAGCCCTTCAATTTTATCCCCTATTTTGGTTTTTATAAAACTAGGTATCTTCTTATTTATCGAATCTGTATAAACCATCTCAGGTGAGATTCTATAAATTCTACCAACATGCCTGTTACAGGAATTTACAGGATTGGGTATTGCTAAGTAAGTAACTATATCTATATCTTTTAAATTTACTTGAGTATCCCTGCTTGCTATATTGGATTTCCAATTTTCCATCATAGGCTTGGTCCCAGGACTATCAAAGGTCACTGCTTTAATATCGCGATAATGAAAATGATCATAGCTATAAAATGCACTCATTTCTGCAAGCCATGCCCCTAATGAATGTCCTGTAAACGATAATCGATATCCTAATTTCTTTGCCTTTTCTACAGCCTCCTTTGTAGCTTCATAGTTCCGTGCTTGCTGACCAACTATTATTTGGCCAACTAGTATTTCTCTTAGATTTACATTCCAATCGCTATGTTTTTTAGATAAGTCAGTAATTACACCGCTTGCACCTCCTTCTGTCCCTCTGTTAGCTAAAACAACTTGATGTGTTTTGTTATTTTGATAAATAACGCCATAATATCCAGTTTCAGAAACATTGTCATGAACACTTACGACATGCCAATCTTCTAAATCCTTTTTTATCTTGTCATCCAATATAAGATCATTCAAAACAACTGATTCATTCAGTGGGGCATCAATATATGCGTGAAAACTTAGTAATGCGTGGATATAGTCATTTGGATAATGCCTATAGTTTCTGTTATTTTCTATTAACCTATTTTCGATATCTGCTAAAATAGGATCTGGAATCTGATCTTCATGCCAAGTAATATAACCTAATTCCGTATTCTCTTTAAGGGAATCATATATTGCTTTTAATTCTACTTCTGTAAGTGCATACTCCATTTCCAATGACTGCAAAGCTGGATCATCCCTTCTCAAATAAAGACTTATTTCCTCAAAATTATCTTTTGTCATCGGAACTTGTACTGCATTAACCTTATTATTAATTAAAACAATACCCAAAATACTCATTATTATCACTAGCTGGAGAAGCTTAACCCGTAACTTTATTAAATCTTTTTTAAAACAATTTCCTAATTTATTGATCATTTCTAAAATGTATTTAAAATTCCGTTTAAAAAAACATACATACGAAAACGCTTTTTTAATTATTTTTGATTAAAACTTAATATTTTTTATTTTTCAAGATATTAATAAATTTGCTTCAATATCCTTAATATTAGATTATGCTACTAATCATGCTTGCTATCTTTTTGCATATGAAATTCTCCCCTTTGGAACCACATGCATTAAGAATTCTATTGGCGAATCGCACTTTTCATTGCACCTCTAGAACTAAAATCGTATCCGAATCAGCTTGACATTTTCCCATAAGAATGCATCTTTGAAGAATCTTTAATAAGATTAAACCATTAAACGATCCACTTGCTCAAGCTTTTCCACCAAATCATCCACCCTCCGTTAGCAATCAAGTTTCGGATGCTAGAAAAACGTATGATTTAGAAATCAAAAATATAGCAGAATCGCTTTTTAAAAGAGAAGCTAAAGATTTGCCTAAACTCATTTTAGGCATTCTATTTAAACTCGACTTAAGAAGCTTACTGATAGCTCGATTAGTTGCAAAAGGATTTTATCATCTTGCTACGACTACATTCTTTATAGGCGCTCCTAGTCCTTTATCAAATAAATCAATTATTGCTTTTAAATTTAGTGAAATATGTCCAACTATTGATTCATCTACACAAGCAAAACTTAATTTTTCTCAAAATAATACAATAGGATGGGTAGTAAAAATAAAAGACCACAATGAACTATCTTCATTACAAACATTTCTTTTTGATCCATCCAATAAAAAAGTTATTGATAATATTGAAGTCTTAGATTGCAAGGAACTTTCTATCAATAGAAATACTGCAGGAATCCTTAATACACTACTTTTGGCATCTTTTTCGGGCAACCAGCGTCGTATTCCTCAACTTAATGGTATTATTCTTGGAAATATTATTGAAAGCTGCATATTAATATTACCTGATTCATTTAATCATAATACAAACCTGACAATTGGACATGTTTTGGATGGTAAAGCTCTTGAAATCATCGGTTTAGCTAACAATCTTTCGACTTTTTCGATTGGAAATATTGAAAAAAATGCAAGCTTCAAATTATCAGCTACATTGAATAACCTTTCCTCATTGACTATGGGATATCTTCAGCCAGATTCTACTTCAATATTACCTAAGGTACTTGATTCTCTTACTGCATTAACTGTTGAATGTTATAATCATCCCTCTCTTTTTGAGCTCCCTTGCGCACTTAATAATCTTACTATTCTTACTATAGGAAGGGTTAATTCTTCAGATAACACTGTAATTAAGTTACCAGACTCTCTAAATAATCTTACTACACTTACTATAGAATATATTGATCATTCAGGTAACACTGTAATTAAGTTACCAGACTCTCTAAATAATCTTAGAAATTTGAGAATCGGTTGTTTTTATAACAAAATTACTAGCAGAACTATTGTGCAATTGCCAAAATCGCTTGATAATCTTACCAATCTTTTTATTGGTAGGGCCTTTGGGGCCTACCCAAATGCAATAAATTTACCGAACGCACTTAACAACCTTGAAACATTTTCAATTGGCAATATATCCGATATTAATCTACCAAATTCATTGAATAAACTTACAATGCTTTCTATTGCTTGTGTTAATTCGGATTTAAAATTATCCAATGCATTACACAACCTTAAAACGATCTATATTAACAAGATTGGATATAAAACTATTGAAATAACAGATGTACTCGCTAATTTGGAAATTCTCAACATTCGAAGTATAAGATCAGGTGGTGACCTTAAGTTATCTAGTTCGCTTAATAATTTAACTACACTTGCTATTACAGATATTGACGGTGCTACAATTGTATTACCAGAACTAAAAAACCTCATGACTCTTATTTATCGGAAACCTTTGTGCTGTTCGAACGCAAAAATGTCCTCTATTGATACTGCCAAATTCACTGCCTAATCTTACTACACTGATTTTTGGCAATATTGGTTCTACTATCAATCTACCATTCATGCTTAAGAATCTTAGAATTTGCACAATAAAAAATATTGATGATAACGTTGCTCTTGAGTTTCCAAACGAACTGAATCAACTTGTATCATTTACAGCTGGCAATATCGGAAAAAATTCTAGTCTTAAATTACCCAAAACACTTGATAATCTAATTATCTTTACTTTAGGCAATATTCATCCTGATGCTCAAATACAATTACCAACCTTGGCTAAGAATCTTAATCAGTTGACTGTAGGAAAAGTCCATAAACAAGATGTTCAGAAGCAAATAGAGTTGATAGGAAACAAATACGGTCACCCAATTTTTTCTCAAACATCGTAACAAAAGGGGAAACATCATTAAATGAGTCGACTCCCTGTAATTTCTTATGCCGAAATCTTTCTCTACTCCAACATAAGCTACTCTTTACTGACATTTTTCCCGCGCATTGCTCGATACTCCCTCTCATATGCCGCCATTAACATTTTTTCCTCTGACTTTGTATAGGCTATTTCCGTTCCATCAGTACATACTACATACTCAATAGGACCTCTTGCAGTTATTTGTGTTAGATGATGACTCTTTTTTTTACCTGCAGTCTTGACCTTGTCTTTATCAATTTGCTCTTTCAGCTGTCTGGCCGTTTTTTCTTTTGTCATAAGGCTACTAATTGAAGGTTTTCTACTGTTATTGTTATATCGTCATTCTCATTGTGATTTGCATTTAATTGCCAATTCACTAGAGCATTTCCTATGTGCTTTTCAATCGTACTACGCATCATTCGCGCTCCTAGTTCTTTAGTATATCCCTTTTGAATCAGAAAATTAAAAACATTATCACTCACTTTCAATTTCTTCCCTAAGATCTTAGTCAAATAGTCGAGTTCTCCATCTAACATTCTTCTACAAATGCCTAGTTGTGCCGGATAGGACAATCTTGTAAAGACTACAACTTCGTCGAATCTAGCAAACAATTCAGAGCTAAAATATTTCCTAGCACAATGTTCTACACAGCGTCGAGTAGTGATATGATTCGAAGTTTCCATTTGTGCCACATTACTTCCACCTAAATTGCTTGTAAAAAAGATATAAAACTGACTTAGATTCTTGGTCTGACCATTAGACATAGTTATCCTACCTGCATCTAAAGCCGAAAGAAATATTGTAGTCAAGGATCGATGAGCCTTTTCTATCTCATCAAAAAGCAATATTCCCCCACCCTCTTCATTAAGCTCGTCAATAGCATCTCCCAAAAGTCCTTGCTCGGTCTTATCGGCTCCAAGAAGCCAATTTAAAGATTCTTGTCTTTGATATTCAGCCATATCAAAACGCTTTACCCTACTTAAATTTTCGTAAAGAAATTCCGCAAGTGAAAGCACAACCTCTGTCTTACCTACTCCTGTGGGACCTAATAATAACATCCCAGATTTTGGCCTCTGAATCTTTCTTAATCCAAGTTCCGCTCTTAATACAGCATCGGAAATTATCTTTATAGACTCCTCTTGTCCAATAATTCTATCTGAGAGAAATTCTTCTAACTTCTTTAACTGATCTCTTTTAAGCATACCGAATAACCACTATCTTTTTTTTCCAATTTGAATTTGGGCCTTTCTTCAGGATAATATTGTTTATAAGCACCCATCAGAAAGACCCCTTCTCCACGATTAATGACCGAAATCTTTTCTCCTTTTTTTATAAGTTCCAGTTTTTCGGTATATTCTTTATGGAGATTTTTAAGATCATATTGGTGGTCTTTGGTTCTTGTTTTTTTCTCATTTAAGTATATTGAATAACCATTATCTTTTTTCTCTAGTTTGAGTTTACCCGATTCTTCAGGATAAAGTTTATTATAAACACTTATCAAAAAGACTCCCTGTCCACGATTAATAACCGAAATTTTTTCTCTTTTTTTTATAAGTTCCAGTTTTTCTAAATATATTTTATCAAGATTTTCGAGATTATATTGATTGTCCCCAGTAACCATCTTTTTTTGCTTTTTTAAATAAATCTTCCAAGTGTTGTCGTTAATTTTTATGGTACCAATTTGATGTCCACTATTTTTTGTAGCATTTTGCATTTTAATAAGTTCTGCTCGATCATGCACCAATACCACAGCCCCCTCTTTATCCATAAAATCCAAAATATAATTGTAATTCGGTCGAAGAAACGGTGTTTTCAAATCTATATTTATAATATCCGTCATCACTTAATTGTTTATTTTTGCTTGAAAAAAGCGAGAAGTTTTTGGTTGACGAGGGTAATCTTAATTCATTAAACAATTCATTATGCTATTGATTTTACAATAGCATAATGAATATATGAAAGAATACAATCAAAAACCAATCGCAAAATCAGGAAACATAGCGGTATGGCCTGCCAAAGAACTAATCAATGGTAAAAAGGTGTACCCTGTTTCTTTCGAAAAACCAGAAAGTCAGCGAACCTTCGTTTCAGTATTTCCAAAAATTGCAGGCCATGAGCTAAAGCCCGAAGAAATTCTGTCACTTAGTCAAGGAATTCCAGTCACAATCCAAAGTGAGAATCAATATGGACCTACACTCTGTACCATTGTCAATCGTCGTATTGAAACCAAAATTATTGAACAAGAGAATACCTCACATACTAACTATACTATGATACTGGGAGCTGCTTTCCATAAACTAGATAAGGAAGGTCACACTTGGGGATATAACATTAACTGTAATGGAGCTCGAATAAGCTTTTATGCAGACTCAGGTGATGTCAAAACCGATAGAAATATCATTCTAACACCCCAAGATTGCTTCAAACTCTTAGATGGTCAAACCATTATAAAAGGCAATTTGGAGGCCCATCTGAGTAAAATTGAGCATGTCAAAAACACAGCCAATGAAGATAGTGGTGTAGAAGATAGAACCTATAAAACCGCTAGACTAGAAATCCAAAAGATTGACCGCCAACATAATTTCCACCTTCGAGAAAATACAGAATCTAATCAAGTACTGGAATCTATAAAGATATAAACTAGTAAATACAAATTAAAAATAATATACTATGAAGTTGCAGAGGCACTAAAAAAATTTAGTGCCTCTTTTCTTAGTAAATTTAATTAAAATTTCTTGAAAAAAAGTAATTTTAATATATTTTCATCTTTGATTTCTAACATTACATTTTTGCTCAAAATGGAAGAAAACTTCATTATAATTATTAATAATCCGTAATAAGAATAAATAAAACAATGCGAAGAATTTTACATATGTAATTATTTAAAAACAAAAAATGGAAACACTAAATCCATTAGATTATATTATCATTTTTGTCTATTTTTCAATTACCTTACTAATGGGGTTATGGTTCATAGCGAAAAGTAAAAAGACTGCAATTGAATTTGCGATTGCTGATAAAAAAATTTCTGGATGGATATTAGGCTGTTCATTAATGGTTACATATATAAGCAGTATTGCATTTTTGGCAATGCCAGCTAAAACATTTTCTTCTAACTGGTCCGCATATGCTATGGGTCTTTCTTCTCCTATTTTAGCATGGTTAACTGTAAAATATTTCATCCCTTTTTATAGATCAACCAATGATATCTGTTCATATTCCCATTTACGTAGAAGATTTGGAAATTGGGCATCAATTTATGCAGTTATTTGCTTAATTTTATCAAATATAATATGGATGGGAACTATTTTATATTTACTAGCTATGGCATTATCTATGATGACAGGAGTAGAAAGTAAATATATTATTATTATTACCGGCACAGTTGTGACTGCATACACTTGTATGGGAGGAATCAAAGCTGTAATATGGACAGATGTCTTACAATGCTTTATTTTAATAGTTGGTGCTCTAATTTGTCTATATTACATTTTGTCATTAATTCCAGGAGGCATAGAACAAGCTCACGAAATTGCTATGGCAAATGATAAATTTTCGTTTGGAAATTTTAAATTTAACTTTTTTGAATCTACTTTTTGGGTATACTTAATTACTGGATTCACTTTAAATTTACAAACATTTGGCATAAATCAAGGATTTGTTCAAAGATATTTTTCCGCTAAATCTCAAAAAGCAGCTTCTTCTAGCATACAAATTGCAACTCTATTATATCTTTTCATAACTGCCTTATTTTTCCTAATTGGTACTTATTTATTTTCTTTCTACCAAATATTTCCAGATCGATTACCTAATGAAATTGTTGAACAAGGTACCGAATTTATATACCCTCATTTCCTAATGAAAGAATTGCCAGTTGGAATAAAAGGTCTTGTAATTACTGCCATTTTAGCGGCAGCTATGAGCAGCATTGATAGTGGAATTAATTGCATAGCAACAGCCATATATAGTGAAATATATATTCCTATCATGGAATATAAACATAAATCGGTAAAATCAATAAATATTTTATATATATTTTCTGCTTTATCTGGAATTTTATCCATTGCTACAGCTGAAATATTGAAAAATTCTCAATCACTCTTAGATGCATGGTGGGCAATGGATTCGATATTTAGTGGAGGAACTTTGGGTCTATTTATTTTAGCTTTCATTTCAAAAAAAGCAAAAAAACCAGCTGCACTGATGGCTGTTACATTAGGCACAACTATTATTGTTTGGATCGCATTATCAAATTATTTCTCCAATAACTCAAATTTTCCTAAATTACCATTACATAGTTTTATGACTTTATTTGTAGGTTCTACAATAATTGTTCTAATGGGCATCACTTATACTAAATTTCTTGAAAGAAAACCAATCCTGCATGATACATAATACCATGTAACATGGAAGGGCTATGTAAGTCAAAATATGGACTATGACAATCAAAAATAATCCCCTTTTTTTCATTTCGTATTCCCAGTCCAACAATACATGAAGGGATTTTTTCTGAAAAGTAAGCGAAGTCTTCACCTCCCATTGATGGTTTCATTAAAACTTTAACGTTATTATGTCCAAGCAATGCTTTTGCTACTTTAATAGCATGATCAGACGTTTCTGGATGATTATAAACACTTGGACAATATTCAATATAATCGAAATTATATTCCGCATCTTCTTGCGCGCATACACTTTTTATAATTTTTTCTAATCGCTCAATAATGAACCCGCGCACTGCTGCAGAAAATGTTCTAACAGTTCCAGTAATTTCTACTGTTTCTGGAATAGAATTGTTATTTGTTCCTCCCTTTATTTGCGTGAATGATAGAACAGCGGTCTCAAATGGATCTATATTTCTAGAAATTAAACATTGCGAGTCCAATATAATCTTTGCTGCCAAAACAATTGGATCGGAAGACAAATGAGGTGATGAAGCATGGGCACCTTTTCCTTTAATTTTTATAGAAAAAAAATCTGTGTTTGAAGAAGCTATTTCCTTGGTTATACTAATACAACCTTCATTATGCTCTGGATCTACATGAATTGCGTATAATTGATCAACTTGCTCTAAAACGCCATCTTTGATCATTGCTTTTGCTCCACTTGGATGCCTTTCTTCACTTGGTTGAAAAATAAACCTAACATTGACTTTCAATAAATTTTTTAGTCTGTTGATAACTTTCGCTGCACCAAGCAACATGGCTACATGTCCACAAAGATGTGCCTTTCCTATGTATTGTGATTTATAACAGGATGTGCCTAATTCTTCTATCTCTAACCCATCCATATCTGCTCTTAAAGCTATTGTTTTAAAATTTTCCCCAATAAAAATATCTCCCACAATTCCACTCTGACCGATACCAGTTCTTACATTAATGCCAAACTTTTTCAAATATTCTTCAACAATAGATATGGTACGAGGAAGCTCATAACCAATTTCAGGATGTGCATGTAAATCCTCTCTAATAGTTGATTGCTTCCTGAAGAACATTATTGCATTCAGCGACTATCAAATCTTTAAATTTCATTGAAAATTATAATAATAACTTGTTGACATAAATCAATTGTATTTCATTATTCACTATGATTTTTGATCGTTTTTTTAATGCAGACCTGTTCGCTACATACTGAAATTATTAAAACCCATTCCAGGTTCAAACACTGCATTACTCTTTTCTCATTCTCTGCTTCGCTAATTGGATTAACTGGCCTATTATTTATTTCCAAGCTAACATCATTAATAATATATCCTAAATATCTTTTTGTATTAAGTCTAACTATGGGTTTTCCTTTGATTTTTCACAATCGTTGGCCACCTATATTAAAGCCAATTCAACCTTATTATTGGTTAACGTTCTTAGGATTTTTTTTGCCCTTTCAATTTTCTCTTCTGTTATTACTGAATCAAAATCAAATTTGCCTTCATTTAGCAACTTTAATGTCATTCACAATACTTGTTCTTTTAATTAAAACTGTCTTTATTGCGCCCATATCTTTGTCAGGAATCCTGATATCATATATTATCTACTACTTTTTATACGATGGAAAATTAGAAAATAATAATATAATAATAACCATTTATAGCATTTTTATTATAACCCTTTTCATTGGAATCATCGAATTTCAAAGACAAAAGCATCAGGAAAAAAAATTTAATCATTTAAACTCGATCTCAGGTACTATTGCACATGAATTAAGAACTCCCATAGCATCTATATTACTTGGTTTAGAAGCTCTTCGGAAATATCCTATAAATAAAAATTGGTTCTGTCGCATTTGTGAGATTTTGT
>Ga0206822_1115_pt2 | contig 14619 bp, 12 predicted proteins | sample Alteio_BWOrgCont_83_FD_152913 | JGI IMG/M metagenome (GOLD analysis project Ga0206822, IMG submission 152913) | Enriched cells from forest soil in Barre Woods Harvard Forest LTER site, Petersham, Massachusetts, United States -... | ecosystem: Environmental > Terrestrial > Soil > Temperate forest >... | reverse complement strand
CAAAAACCACGGCGGCTGTGAAAATAGACACCCAATCACCATCAGACCCTTATATTATTCCTCTATTTGGGTCAGTTTTAGGGGCAGCGGCAGGGGTTTTTGCTGGAATAGCTGAGTCATATGATTCCAAAATAAGCAGATTTGAAATGTTTGTACTTTCGTTTATAAATATACCTGTATACTCAATTGGAGGGGCAGCATCTGGTTATGTAACTTGTAAATACCCACGGTCCGCTCTTTCCATATTAGCCATTGGAAGCGCCTTAGCTTATTTAGATTATAAAGATGAAATACAAAAGAAACATTGCTCTGGCGCTCCGAACTAAGCAACGCTTCATGCGACGTTTGCAACCACCTGCTTAAGCCCCTGTTTTCCCTACTGCTGTAGCGATGTACTACTCCTGGACTTGAGGTTCTTGCGTTGTTTTTTCTTCAACATCCTTAGCTACACGGAATCCGGTAAAGGCATCGGAATATTCCAAAGGCAATCCTAAGCGTTCTGCAACACGGACTCCGTCCGCCAAGCTATCGTAACATCCGCCTTTCACTACCTTATCGGTGCCTTTATCAGGTCCTTTTGGATCAATTTCGGGTATGTTATAGCTTATGCTATACCAATCTGAAACCCATTCCCATGCATTGCCGCTCATATCGTAGGCGCCCACAGGGCTTTTGGCATTGTTTGTAACTAATTGCTTTTTTTCGTTAGGTTCAAGGGGTAGAAGATTGGTTCCGTTATAAAATCCGACCTCAGTCGTTTTCACAGTAAACTTGCGGATTGGAATTTCTGTCTCTTTGTAATTCGCCCACGTGAGGTCGATCGTGTCACGTTGGAATCCGTAACGAAATTTTTTTAGAGGTTTGAAAGGCTGGCTGAGCTCCATGCCGGCGGCTTTTTCCCATTCAGCCTCTGTAGGCAGGCGGCAGCCATTTTCTTGGCAATATAGGTTAGCGCCATACCATGTGACGAAGAGTACAGGATGATTGTCTTTGCCTGTGACCGGACTAAAAGAAAGGTTTCCAAACGAATCTGTTGCCGCAGTTAATTGGCTATTTTCCTCTTTTTGTTTGGTTTTACATAACTCATGTCCTTGCTTATCCAAAACGATCCCATTCGAATCATAGATCACCTTGCCCTCTTTAATAGCCAGATTGAGCCACACAGCATATTGGGTATTCGTTGTTAAATAAGTTCCGATGGCAAAAGGACTAATCGTGATGGTCTTCGGCGCCCATTCATTTTCATTTCCTTCGTGGAAGGGATCTCCGAGAATAGATTCGCCGCCTGCAACAGGGCTTAAGGCTAATTTTGGAATGTAAGCTGCGTCAATCGATTTGTCTTCGCCTGGTTTAAGTTCGACGGTCACATCATTGGGAGCTTCAAAATTGGGGATGGGGGTAAAGACAATCTTATACCGTTCATTGGCAAGGATATTGGTTTTTGCTTGCCTTCCCGAAAAGTGTTGGTCCGATTTTCCTGATATATCGCTAAGCTTGTGCAAAGTAAACTTGGCGTTGAGCGAATTGGTTGTAATTAATACTGTAGTTTCTTTCACAGGCTTTTCCACGGGCTTTTCTTGAGGGGCAACTCCTGCATTAGCATTGACGTTTATGAAGCCTTCAGGTTTGTGATAATAGGCTTTTACTAAACTGTCCTCAAAACTGGTGACTTGAAATCGAATGTTCTCAGGTGGAAGGTAAGCGTTTGGATCGGGGCTGGTGAAAGAAATAACATATGCCCCCGGAGCTACCCCCTGAAAGGTATAGTCTTCCCCTTGGCCGCTCCATGACTTAGCGCCATCCTCTGAACGCAATCTAAATTGTGCGTTGGGGATATTCACGATCACTCTCACGGATTTCGGTATGGTAAATTCAGGAGTGATCAATAGATGACGGCCTTCAGTCACTGTAATCTTTTGTCCACCGCTTGAAAAGTAGGGCTCCGAAGGTTCAAAAGTAACAGTATAGTCTCCTGTCGGAATCTGGCCGCTGTGCCAATTGATTAAACCTCCAACAGATTTTAGAGTGGCTTTTATCGGACGTTTTTCGAGATCGGATCTTAATGTCACATGAATTGATTTTCCTGCAGGAAATGGAGTCCTGATATCGATAAATCCAAAAGTGCGATGGTAAAAAATTCCGATAACAGTTGTTTCTTCGGGCAGGATTTCAAAGGGTTGGGTTGGAGATGTTGTGTAGGCATATCCTTCGAAATCTTGGATGCGCAAACGGTAATTGTTCCCTGCAGGGATTCGAAGTTTCGTTTGGTTTCCTTTTCCTTTGAAGAGTCCTAAATCTTTATGGTAAAGGATCCAAAGCCCATCGGGCATATTCGATTGTATTGTTAAAAACCCATAGGCGGAAGGGTTATTTTCATCATTAAGCCCCTCAGCGTGCAAAGAGGGGATAAAAAGGCTTTTGATTTGTTGCAGGCTTACGTAAAGCATATCGAAAAAACTTGATCTTGAAAGATCTTCAACAGGGGCCTTTAGGTGGATTATTTGATCAATTTTTAATACTTCGCCAATGGGGACTTCGATTTCGCGTGGGGGAATTTCTTCGAAAAGACCGTCGGAGTTAGGAATTAGAAATTGCAGAGTGTATTTTCCGGCGGAAAGGTTTTCGATAACAACCATTCGATGATGGCAAGTTTCCCCGGCGACAAACTCTGATCCTTTTGGATAGAGTTGTTGTTTTTGCGATTTATCTGTGAGACGGAAGCGCACTCTATCGAGACGTTCTCCTTTATTATCGGTATGATAGGTGACGATTAATGTTCCGCAATGGGAGTCTTCAGCTGGGCTGCAGCTAATAGGAGTGATATGGAAAACGGATAGCAGCCAGAATAAAACAAGGGTGATAGGTAGGTGCATAAATTACTCATTGTGTGCATTTAATTCACCTTACACTTTTTGGGGATTTTTATGAACAGAGGACATAATGGACATTGCCACAATAAAGATCGCGAAGGAGAGCGAAGAGTACGCGAAGGAGAATTTAATTATAAAAAAAATCTAATTCTAAATAATTTGAATTTTTTTTCGCGTACTCTTCGCTTTCTTTGCGTTCCTTCGCGATCTACTTTATGGGGATGTCAATGTTTATTGCACTCACGCTGGAGACCTGGTCGAATTCCTCACCCCGTGGATCAATTGCTGCAAAGGTACGCTTATTCCCTTGCAGGGTTACCAATATAAAGTGACGTCTAGAGGCTGTTTTCGCCAAATACCAAACATCATCCGGCGATCGCGGTGTACGTGTCTTTTCGGGTCCCCACGCTCCATCTCCGAGGTACAAAACTCCGGTTGGATCCACTTTATTTCCTCGCAAAGGATGCGTCCGTTTGTAGGCGTGGTCATGATGCTCGAAAGCGGCAGCGACACCGAATCGTTCGAATAAGGGAACCCACAAACGACGTATTGACGTAGACATTTTATTCGAAAATTTTCGTACAGAAGGATAAGCAGGAACATGATAGATAGCAAAAAGATGAGGTGTGTTTTGTCTGTTTCTTAGCGTTTCAAACAACCAGCGAGTCTGTTGACCCCCAATAGGCGCAGTATGTCCTGAATTGAGAATGACAATACTTAAATTGTCGTTGAAATCCAAATGGTTATATCCAAGGGTGCCGGGAAATGGGAACAAGGCATTAAAGATGAGGGCGTCTTGGGGAGTTTTATCAAAACCTCCATTGACGTCATGATTGCCTATGACCGGCACCATTGGGATGAGTCTTCCTTCCGGTGTTACCATTGTTTCTTTCCATGCCTCAAGCCATTCAATCCAACGCATTTTCTGTTTATTCCCGAACTCAACACCTGAGAGCATCCAGTCCATCCATGATGGCCATTCAATGGGTAAAAAGGCGTAACGATCAGCGGCATAAGCTAAATCACCTCCAACCAGAGCGAACATTGGGGAGGTGAGTGCGGCCTGTCGATTGGTTGCAATTACCGTGTCGATTCCATCATGATAAATGTCTCCTCCAACAACGAAGCGAATGGGAATGGTTGGATCAGTGGGCATGGTCCGAAAGGTATAAATTTTCCCATCTTCTCCGGTGCGAAATTTGTAATCGGTGAAGGGACGTAAGCCGGTAAGCTCTAATCGATGGATTAAATAATGATGTAATCCTGGCATAGGAGAATATGAACCTTCAGCACTTTGCCAAAATGAATCGCCTTCCGCGTGGAATTCCAGAGTATTTGATTTAACCTCGTCTGTAGTAATCCATTGGACAGACATTGTTGTAGCAGGGCTATGCTGCCAGGTGAGGTAAAGTGCTATGGGATCTAACGGTGTTCCGTTGCCCCCATAACACTGAAAACTTGCAAATACTAATACTAGGAACCAAAACTTTCGCAAATAAATATACACAATCACCTTATTCTTTCTTTCCGCCAGCTATTGTTGCAAGCTGCTCGAGGACATGGTTTGTACGGCTGACGAATTCATTTAAGGCCGCAGGATCCATTTCCCGTTGCGATAGCAATGCAAGCTCATAGGTTTGCTGCACAAGCTCTTTCGAGAGATCCGGATTAATTTCATCCAGCTTCCGAATCGCATTAATGAGTTTATTATTGGTATTGACAACGAAGGTGCGCTTTCCTATCAGGTTCATATTCCCTGCGCTATCCTTCGGGTCTAAACTCAGCATGTAATCCCGCAGGCGTCTTTGATTTTCATCCAGCATGATAAACCCTGGCAATGTGTCCGCAGCCAGGCTCTTGGCTTCCACTTCCACTTTGTCGTTTCCGAGTTTTCCTCGGATAAAATCGGCGATATGGGCTGCTTCCGTTTTCCCTGAGGCATCTAAAATCGATTTTTCCCTTTCTTTATCCAAAAGGTTCTCATCAATGCCTGCATCAATCCGCTGAAATTTAACGGGGCTGAGCTTTCGCTCGAGGAACTCCATTAGATAGGGGTCTAGAGGAGTGTTTGTGACTAGGACTTCGACGCCTTTCTTTTTATACATGTCGAGGAAATGGCTTCCATGCTTTTCATCTCGGGTGTAAAGGATTTTATCTTTGGTCTTGTCCCGGTTCCTTTCCAAGTACTCTTCAACGGTGGTCCAGGTGCCATCAGCTGTTTTCCAGATCAAGAACTCCTTTACCTTTTCATAGAATTTTTCATCTTCCAGGACACCCAGTTTCACCACCATGGAGACATCCGGCCAAATCGAAATGAATCGCTCTTTCTCATTGCGGTAGAGTACCGACAAGCTGTCGGCGACCTTCTTGGAAATATGGGTGGAGAGCTGCCGCACAGTGCGGTCCATCTGCAGATAACTGCGCGATACGTTCAATGGAATGTCGGGGCTGTCGATGATGCCGCGAAGGACCATCAGGTAATTGGGGATGACATCTTTGCAGTTGTCGGAAACAAAAACTCGGTTGCAATAAAGTTTGACACTGTTTTTGTTTACGTCAAAATCCTTACGGATTTTTGGAAAGTACAAAATGCCTTTTAGGTGGAATGGATAATCGACATTCAAATGGACCCAGAATAAAGGTTCTTCCTCAAACGGATAGAGGTAGCGATAGAACTCTTTGTACTCCTCCGGAGTGCATTCTGAAGGTGATTTAATCCACAGCGGCTGATGGCTGTTGATTAAATTGCCTGCCAGGTAGATAGGATAGGGGAGGAATGAGCAGTAATGTGTGAGCATTTCCCGAATTTTTTGTTCATCAAGATACTCTTCATCGTCTTTGCTGATATGTAAAGTGATTTCCGTTCCGCGAGTTTTGCGCGTTCCTTGTTCCATGAGATATTCGGTCGAGCCATCGCAAGACCAAAATACAGGTTCGGCATTGGGCTTATAGGATAAGGTGTTGATATCCACCTTGTCGGCGACCATGTAGGCGGAATAGAATCCGAGGCCGAAATGGCCGATGAATTGATCCTTTTCCTCTTCATTTTTATATTTATTGATAAAGTCTTCTGCGCCGGAAAATGCAATTTGGGCGATGTATTTTTGCACTTCCTCGGCATCCATTCCGATACCGGTGTCGATGAATTTTAGGGTTTTTTCAGTTTTGTTTATTTCAATATCGATGCGTAATTCTTCATCTTGGCCTTGAATTTCGCCTCGATCCTTCAATATTTTTACTTTTTGCAAAGCATCAATGGCATTGGATACTAATTCGCGTACAAAGATGTCTTTATCGGAATACAGCCATTTTTTAATGATCGGCAGAATGTTTTCGCTGTGGATTTCTAAGTTCTTCTTTTCCATAAAAAATGCCCCTAGAGTTAGGTGAATTGTTGTTTAAACCGTTTAAAATAAATGTTTTTCGTATGAAAGTCAAGGCATTTTGGGATTTTTTATACTAAATACAAAAACCGAAATGGGAGCGGGTACACAGGATTTTTTTGATCGACATAGTCGTCTTTTTTAAAATTGTGCTTACTGTAAACATTGTAGATCGTGGCGCTTAGATCTAAGAAAGCATTAATTGCTCGTCCATGTTGTACATAAGCTTCAAGGGCTCCCCTGGCAATTTGAGCGACTCCGGTGTTTAATGTTTCCCAGTAGAATTCTTCTACAAGAGGGTTTTCATTGTTATTGATGTGGAATTGGGCGATAGCGCACATGGCCAAACCAGTTGCCATGCGGACGTGTCCCGAGTAAAAGGAAACGCCGGGAATATAACCCAAAATATCTAATGCGCAGTTATGAATGCGTAAGAGTGTGACTAGAGTGTTCCGAGCAAAAGGATTCTTTACCCAGTAATCCCCGTTGTATTCTAAGTTAAAAGTGCCGGTTCCGACAGAAAATAAACCGTAAGTATGCATATAAAAGCTCCATGATAATTATGTTAAATAACAAATTGTATCATTTTTAATAAATTGTGGTCAATTAATTGTTTGATTTATTGTTTGATTTTTGTACCACAATCTTAATTCCATTTTTTAACCACAGAGGCACAGAGGCACAGAGAAAGGCAAAGAGGTGTGAAAAGCGTAGCATAAAAAACATAGAGACTCCTCTTTGCCTTTCTCTGTGTCTCTGTGCCTCTGTGGTTAAAAAAGGCATTTAGTTTGTGGTGCCCAAATTCATTACAATTCAATTCTGAATTCTGGCTTCTGGCTCTTGGATTCTTTTACTTGACGGGAACACGTTGAAACCGTATGAATCTTTCCTTGCTCATATAAAACCTAAGGAGAAGCCCATGACTGCTGCAACTGCTGCAATCTTGATCCAAAATGCCCAGCAAGCTCTTTCAGTTGGAGCAAGCGATGTCACACAAGCTGCACAAGGGAATTTAAACGGCAAGAAAGTCATTCATTGGTCCTACTATGTACTTCTAGGAGGAGTTGCTTTTGGTAGTATCGTCACGTTGGCTGCTGGCATTCTGGGGCAAAATCCAACTGCCATTGGCGGAGGCCTTTTTATTGCGACCAATGGTCTGGGAGCCTATTACATTAGGGAGTTCAGCATTCTGACCTCACTGAAAGAAGTCACGGATCAATTAACGCAAGGGATTAAAGATTTGTTTACTAATATAGTGCAGCCACTTGCATCATACACCCAAGTATTAGAAGTCGGTAATGCCGAACTCAACAAGCAAATAACCGATCAGAAAAGGGTATTTAAGCAAGGCGAGCTTGATTTGGCACAAAAAGCAAAAGATTTGGATAGCTCGACAGACAAATTATTGGAAGCGGAAGCCAAGTTAAAGATGTTGCAAGATGAAAATGTCAAATTGAAAGCTTCGACGGATGCTTTTACTGCCAGTACCCTGAAAATGGATGAGGACAATAAGAATCTTGTTGGGAAAGTGGCCGATATGGAAAAAGAGTTGAAACAGTTGGATGATGAGAATGCGGCCTTAAAGGCTAGTCTGGCAGACTTTGAAAAAGCTAATCAGGATTTTACTTCCCAAAACGGCAATTTAGATGCTGTTGTTAAACAATTACAAGCCCAAAATGTAGAATTGGAAAAAAATAGGGCTGCAGAACTGCAAGAAAAGGATAAACTGCAAAAACAAGTGGATCAATTATCCGGAGCAAACACCGAGCTCAGTCAGTCCCTGAAAAAAATGCAGGATTTGCAGAAAACTGAAGATCAGGCAAACGACCAACTCGTCAAGAGAGTGGATAGTTTGTCTGAATTACAGGAGTTATCTAAACTACTCCCTTTAATTAAGAAATTGAAACTGACTAAAGAGCAGGATCAAGCCTTAGCTGAATATTTAACACATCCCCCAGCACCGCAAAAACCAAGTCCTCAACAACCAAGCCCAGAACAACCTAAATCATAATAAGGATCTATCATGACTGCAGCAATAGCAAGTATATCATCGAATATAGAGGAAGGAGAATTGAGAACTATGCCAAATTCTTCTTCAGGTGCCAAATGGACGGGAAGAATTGTCAAGTCATTGTTATATTCAACCTCTGCGGGCTCCGCACTCATTACAGCTTACGAAGTCACGACAGGGGGATTGGCTACGGGCGGGATCATTGGCGCATCAACAATCGGCGGTGTTAACTTTGCCATCGCAGTTGTTAGCGGGGGGATTGCCATCACTACTTTGGTGTTAGGCTGCTGTTCTAGCCGTTGGATGGCGGAGCGCCAGTTAGAAAATGATGTCACAGATTTAACTGGAGTGACAACGAATGTTCGGGCTGAGCGGACTCGACTTACCGAAGAGATCACTAAATTAAAGGCGATTATTGAAAATTACAAAACGGAACTGGCGACCTTTCAGGCGGGAACACAGGCCTTGAAGGTTCTTCTTAGAGCCGAATCGGACAAATTTGACGACATAACGAAAAGCATTGTTCAGAAAGCGGATCAGTTGGTTACTTTCAAAACATCTGTTGATCAGCAAAAAGCTGACATTAAGTTAATGAATGATACCAATAAAGGTTTGAAAAAGAACATTGATGCCTTAGGAAAGAATAACGGGCAATTGGCGGAGGAATTGAAGAAGGCGCAAGATGAACTCAAAGAATTTGATGAAGCCAACGGTGCATTGAAGCAAGAGAATTTGGATCTCAAATCTGAAAATGTGAAGCTTGATGCGACAGTGAAGGATTTGAAAGCGAGTCTTGATGCCGTTAAAGTGCAGTTTGATGCGATCCAGAAGGAGAAGGATGAGATTGTGCAGAAGGTTGGTTCATTGAGGGATGTTGATGACAAGGTGAAGCAGGCGTCACAGCAGTTGAATGAAACCGAGGGGAAAAAGCAAAAACTTTTGGATGAGATGAAAGAAATTGCGGATAAATTGAAAGGCTTAGAGCAGTACAAAGAGACATTGCAGCCTCTGTTGGATGCCTTGAAGGCGGTCAACCCCCAATAAAGTTTGTCAAATACCATCCCAAATGATTCCGCTTGAATAAATAATCTAAACAGACTAGTATATTAATATAAACTAGTTCATTTGAAGCGGAGGTGTTATATGAAGCAAGTTGGTTCTTTTGAGGCAAAAACTCATTTTTCCGAGCTTCTTGCATCTGTATCTGCTGGAGATTCATATACAATTACACGTCGTGGTCAAAAAGTGGCCATGTTGATTCCATTTTCTCATCAAGAACAGCAGCACAGTCCTGTTAAAGGAGCAATTCGAGCCATTAAAAAACTGAGAAAAGGGGTCCAATTGGGGAAAAAGCTCAGTATTAAAGAAATGCGTTCTGAAGGGAGAAAGTAATATTGAAAAGTAAAAATGGTTTCGAATTTGTTTTAGACTGTTCAGTTACGATGTCATGGTTATTCGAAGACGAGGTCACAACCCAGACCGAAAAAATTCTAGAGCATTTAGAAAGCTCACAGGTAGTTGTTCCTTCAATTTGGCCTTTAGAAGTTGCAAATGTTTTGTTAATTGCTAAAAGGAAAAAGCGAGTAACTGACTTGCAGGTATCGGGTTTTATTGATGCTCTCGCAACGATGCCTATCCATGTAGATGATTCGACAACGTCTCGTGCAATGCATAGCATTTTTACATTAGCATCCCAAGAGAATTTGACAATTTACGATGCAGCCTATCTCGAGCTTGCAATTCGGGAGAATATACCTATTGCGACTCTCGATAATGATTTATTAAAGGTATCTAAACGACTTAAAATAAATATTTTCCGAAAAGAATAAAGCATCTTGTTTTGTATTCCGATCACATAACACCCCTTGAAGGGAAATAGCCTTTCACGTTATATCTTATCTCTACACTCATAGGCATCTCATGTTTTCTGTTACTTCCATTTCTCCTTTTGTAGCCTCCTTTTTAGGGATCGACCCAATTCTCAGTTTGTACGCCATCGCCGCTTTCGTCATCATCGGCGTTGGCTTGGCTTCCATGATTCTTTTCACTAAGGCCAAATTCGTCAGCCGCGATATGTGCAAAATCAACATCAACGACGACCCTTCCCTTACAAAAAAATTGGAAGGGGGCGGCACCTTGCTCCTTGCCCTATCCTCTAATGGCATTCCCATACCCTCTCCTTGCGGCGGGAAAGCCACCTGCAAACAATGCCGCGTACAGATCCTTGAGGGGGCCCCAGAACCTCTCGAAACCGATAAAGCAACGTTCACCAAAAAACAGCTCGCAGAGGGATGGCGTCTTTCGTGCCAAACCAAATTGAAAAATGACCTAAAACTCCATGTCGATCCCCATTCCCTCGGGGTAAAAGAATGGAATGCCACTGTCGTCAGCAATGATAATGTCGCTACCTTCATCAAAGAACTCGTTGTGGAAATTCCGGAAGGGGAAGAGGTCCCTTACAAATCTGGAGGCTATCTTCAATTCCATGTGCCTCCGTTTAAGACAAACACTTCCGACTGGAAACAAACAATGGATCCCAAATTTTTCCCCGACTGGGAGAAGTATCAATTACTCGGCAAGGAAATCGACTTCAGCGGGTTGCCCACAGGTTCCGATGAGACCATTCGCGCCTACTCGATGGCTTCCTATCCTGCGGAAGGGCGCAAGCTGATATTCAATATCCGAATCGCTACTCCACCTTTTGTTGCAGGCAAAATGCTTGAAAATATCCCGTGGGGCATATGCTCAAGCTATACATTCGGATTAAAGCCGGGCGACAAGGTTCGCCTGTCCGGACCTTATGGCGAATCGTTCATGATCAACACCAATCAAGAATTGGTTTTCCTGATCGGAGGAGCAGGTTCCTCTTTCGGCCGCAGCCACATCTTGCATCTCTTCCGCACCGAAAACACTAAACGCAAGGTGTCGATGTGGTATGGCGCCCGATCGATCAAAGAGAACATCTACGAACAGGAATATCGGCAGCTCGAAAAAGAATTCACAAACTTTTCCTATCATTTGGTCCTCTCCGAACCTCTCCCTGAAGATATTGCCGCCGGATGGCCTGCAAAAGATCCTTTAAAAACAAACTTCCTCTTCAGAGCTTTCGAACATGGGCAATTGAAACAGATGGAGGCTCCGGAAGAGTGTTTATTCTATGTGTGCGGACCCCCAATGCATAACAAGAGCGTACTTAAACTCTTGGACGACTATGGTGTTCCACGTGAAAATATCGTTCTAGACGACTTTGGAAATTAGTACATTCATGCGCGTGCTTATTGCTCAGATTAATCCTACCATTGGCGATTTGCCGGGAAACACAGGCAAAATCCTGCGCAGCATCGAAATTGCACGGGAGCAATCGGCGCAGCTTGTTTTATTCCCTGAGCTTGCCCTCACGGGCTATCCGCCCGAGGATTTTCTGCTTTTACCCCATTTCATTCATGATGTTGAGCAGCATCTCCATACAATAGTAGAAGCCTCTAAGGATATCGCCGTTATCGTCGGACTGCCTAGGCAAAATCCGGAAAGAACCGAAAAGAAGCTCTTCAATAGTGCTGCGATCATACACAACCAAAAGATTCTTGGATTCCAAGATAAAATATTACTGCCTACGTATGATGTGTTTGACGAAAGGCGCTATTTCGAACCGGCTTCAAGCGTTAGACTATGGGAAATCGATGGGATGAATATAGGAGTTACCATATGCGAAGATATTTGGCAGCATAGCGAGATGGTGAAATATACTTCCTATAGACGGGATCCTGTACAAGAGCTTTCTGTTTTAGTTCCTGATTTTGTAGTGAATCTTTCTGCATCACCTTATAGCCTAAATAAAAGCGGCAACCGTCAGGAAGTGTGTTGTAAAGCTGCTGCTACACTTCATTGCCCGCTCATTTTATGCAATCAGGTGGGAGGAAACGATAGTTTGATCTTTGATGGTTATAGCTTTTATGCGGGTAAGGATGGAAAGATCATTGATTATGCAAAAGGTTTTGAAGAGGACCATCTTCTTGTGGACCTGTCGAAAAAAAGCAAGCCTCGTTCCTTCCAAACAGATCCAATCGAAGACCTCTATCGCGCGTTAGTGCTAGGCCTGCGCGACTATTTTCAAAAATCGGGATTTACGAAAGCATGTTTGGGTATTTCCGGAGGAATAGATTCAGCTCTTGTTGCTTGCATTGCTGTAGAGGCATTGGGCGTAAAAAATGTGCTGGGAATTACGATGCCATCGCGATATTCCTCGCCGGGCAGCTTCACGGATGCTATGCAGCTCATTAAAACCCTAGGAATCGATCACAAAGAGATTTCGATTGAAGGTCCATTTAAAAGCTATCTCGAACTGCTTGAGCCTCAATTTTCAGACAAACCATGGGATGCAACGGAAGAGAATTTGCAAGCCCGTATCCGCGGCATGATTCTGATGGCCGTTTCCAATAAGTTTGGATACATCGTATTGAGCACGGGGAACAAAAGCGAAATCGCTATGGGATATGCCACGCTTTATGGGGATATGTGCGGAGGCCTCACAGTGATCAGCGATGTTACCAAAGGGCAGGTTTATGCTTTAGCCAAATGGATCAATCGCAATAAAGAAATTATCCCGACCAATACTATTGTTAAGCCACCCTCTGCAGAACTCAAGCCTAACCAAAAAGACTCAGATACACTGCCGGACTATGACATCATAGATAATGTCTTGCAGTCTTACGTGGAAGATCATTGTTCTCCTCAAGAGATCGTCGGGCGTTACGGGTATTCACTGGAACTTGTGGAAGATTTAGTGAGGCGTATTCATCGTAACGAGTATAAGAGGCGGCAAAGTGCGCCGGGGTTGCGGATATCGGAAAGGGCCTTTTCGGTGGGGCGCCGGTTCCCTATAGTGCAGCGTTACGTAGAGTAGTACATCGCATCGTCCTTCGCCACAATAAGGAACGCGAAGATGCGCGAAGAATACGCGAAGGAGAAGTACATAGCCACAATAAGGAAAGTGAAGAGGATTTTTTTTAAAAATAATAAATTATCCTTCGCGTTCCTTTTTGTGGTCATGTACTACTCCTTCGCGTACTCTTCGCTCTCTTCGCGCGTCTTCGCGTTCCTTTTTGTGGCTATGTGCACTCCTTCGCGTATTCTTCGCACTCTTCGCGCGTCTTCGCGTTCCTTTTTGTGGCTCAGCTATTTAACTATCGTGCCAGCCAAAGGGAATCACGTCCGCAATATTATCTCGACCATGCCGCAGCATCATCAACCGGTCAAACCCCACCGCTACTCCACAACAGTCCGGAAGCCCCTTTTGCAACGCTTTCAAAAAATGCTCGTCAATCGGCAAACCCTCTTTCCCCAACTCTTTCCGATGTTCATTCGCCTCCATCAACCTTGCACGTTGTTCCGACGCATCGGCCAACTCATGGTATCCATTCGCTAGCTCTATTCCCCGATAATATACCTCAAAACGCTCTGCCACGGGTTCATCGCCGTGCATGCGAGTTTGCGCCAAGGCCGCCTGCGAGGAAGGATAATAGGCCAAAGCGCACAATTGATCTTGGCCTAAATGAGGCTCTACACACATCCCTAATAGAAGATTTAACAATGCGTTTTTCCCTTCGTCTTTGGCTCCAGGATAAATTGGCAAATGATGCTCCTCAAGATAATGCACCAAATCATCTTCAGAGGCATGCAGATAATCAATGCCGGTATAGCGCTGAATGGCATCCCTATAGCTGATGACATGCCCCGGGAGATCTCCCACAAAAAGACGTACGAAATCGAGGGTTTCCTCCATCATCTCTTCAAAAGAAAACCCTATGCGATACCATTCTGCCATGGTGAATTCCGGATTGTGCTTTACACTGCATTCCCCTTGGCGGAATACGTGGGCTAGCTGATAGATGTCTCCGATTCCTTCAGACAAAAGTCGTTTCATGCCATATTCCGGAGATGAATGCAGATAGCGAGTTTCCGAGCCGTGCAAAGTGGGGATTAAATCAATATGGGCATCAACGGATGCTGCAGAGGTGATGAGCGGGCAATCTACTTCAAGGACGCTGCGTTTATGAAAAAAACTGCGCGCTTTTGCTAACATGTCAGCTCGGTCGCGCAGTATGAAAATTTTGTCGATCATGACACGCGGGAAACGTATTCGCCGGTACGAGTATCGACTTTAATTTTTTCCCCTTGATTAATGAAGATCGGGACTTGGACTTTGGCCCCTGTCTCCACAATGGCTGGTTTCAAAACACGCCCCGATGCGGTATTGCCGCGGTCTCCGGGAGCTGTTTCTGTGATGAGCAGTTCGAGGAAGGTTGGGGCCTCCACTGCGACAGGAACTCCGTTGTAGAAAACGATTTCATAGAGA
>Ga0206822_1148_pt1 | contig 14660 bp, 8 predicted proteins | sample Alteio_BWOrgCont_83_FD_152913 | JGI IMG/M metagenome (GOLD analysis project Ga0206822, IMG submission 152913) | Enriched cells from forest soil in Barre Woods Harvard Forest LTER site, Petersham, Massachusetts, United States -... | ecosystem: Environmental > Terrestrial > Soil > Temperate forest > O... | reverse complement strand
GAGAATACAAGAAGCGCTGGAAAATAGAATGCTGTTTCAAAAGTATGAAGAGCGGCGGATTGGACATAGAATCATCACATCTGAGAGATGAAAAACGATTTGATAACTTAATAAAAATAGTATTGATGTGCGTAGCATGGATACTCTCAAATGGGAAAAAAGTACAGGTAATAATAAAGTCAAACCCAAACTTCCAGAAATAACTACGTAATAGGTAACTTGAGCTTTTCAATGAGCTTTGTAGTTTTACTATTTACTTCAGACATTATCCAATTGGAATTGATTTTAATTTTATTTATTCGAGATAGTCTCATTAATAAATCATATAGACTCATTGTATTCAATATCTCATTTGTTTTCAATAAATTGAATATCCTATAGTATAACATTGTTGCTATATGATTTATAAAAACCCATGTTTCCATTGACTTATCTGATTGCATATAGGTTCTATCTGCTCCAAGTAGATTCTTATACGTATCAAATACTATCTCTATTTCCATTCTTGTTTTATAACTTTCATATATTTTCGAGGGGGTTGCTTTTATACAATTGGTTATTATTGCTATTGTTCCAAATTTTATTTGTTTTTGTTTATATTCTTCCATATTATAGCCTTCATGTTCATTTTCAATACGATTCAGATATGTTTTTTCTTCATCAAGGCCTAAGCTTTTGTCTGTAAATATTATTACTTTTTCATTTCCGTATAGAAAATGGGTCGCTCTTGATATATAAAATGACCATCGTAGGCTTCTTCGTAAAATTTTGATTTTAAACGATCGTAATTAATCAGTTTACTATCTCGTTTTAACGGTAAAATATATTTTATTTTCGCTTCTTCAAGCAAACCAAGGTTCTTTTCTGAACAAAATCCTTTATCTCCAATTGCTATACAATTTTCAAGTTGCGATTCGCTAAGGCAATGTTTTAATGCATTGGTACCTTGAATATTCCCGGGAAATAGCCGATAATAATTTGGCTGTTGTTTATCAATGCTAAACATATAAAACAAATTAACCTGTGGATCATAATCATTAGTACTGTTATAACCTCTTTGCGCCATTTTTGTTTTCTTGGAGTGAGAAATCATATGCGTTGTATCAAAAACTATATGCTCAGATCCTTCTATAAATTTTCTTAAAAATTGACTTATTTTTTCCCGATCAGAACCAATAGTTTGCAACAGCTTTGTCAGGCTGTGCTTATCTAATTTTGCATCAATTAACGTTTCGGATAAAAAAGATTCCTCAAATAGAAATTCGCAATTCTTTAAGGGAGCCTGATAAATTAACCTATTGATAGCTAAAACAAACAAAGATTGCCAATTATCAGGGAAGAACTCCTTCAAAGAAGCTATTATGTCTTGGGATATATTTTGCAATAATGAAGACGCTCCAAATTCTTTTGTTGAAAGAATGGGTGGCTTGGGTTTGCGACCTCTTGTATTCTGACCTTTGGGAATTAACCCCCGATCTTCAGTAATGGTGCCAATCATGCCCAAAGTAACTTTTTTTGTACGTTTCTTGACAGGATCCCACTTAGAAGTAATCTTATAAAGATAATATTTACCTCTAATATTTCTAAGTTCTGTATTTTTAACTTTATATTTCAATGCCCAATCTGGATGTTTCATATAAACCTTTCTTAATTACGTGCCCAATAAACTATTACACGTAGTAATAAAAAGCAACAAAAAAATGTTCATAATGAGTATTTTCTTTCTTTTGCGAGTTTGGCTACGTACTTAAGTTAGGAAGTTTGGGGTCAAATGGTTATAGATGGCTAAGTGTATTTCGAAGTGGGTTAGATTATTTAATACAAAAAATTAATTTAAGTGACAAATCGCTTAATTGTAGTTTGAAAGAACGTCTAGAACTGGCTGAACTACTATGTTTCAAAAAAAATGTCCGGTAGTATGAAAAACTCCTACATTTAAATCTTGCAATTCTAAATCTTCAGCCTCAGTCTGGATGACAAATTGTAATTAGTCTTAATAAAAAATAACCAATATGCAATATGCTGCAACCGAAACTAGGGGTCGCCCGATGTCTCAGATGTCACGTCAAAATACGCAAAGAGTTGCTCGCGCAAGCTCAGAGCCTCCCCGTAGATTAAAAGAAAAAAAAATTGAAATTAATAATCTTAGTCTTCGTGAACGATGGGCAGAAAGAGAAACAAAACCTTTTCTCCATACATCTTTTTTCGATCGTTTCAACGAAAAGAGGGAAGAGATTAATTGTAAAGATGATATCCTTGAACTACAAAGTGCATTGCTTTCCAAAAAAGAAACTTGGTTTTTTAATAACGTTAAGGAATTGAATTTCAAAGCTCTCGATATTAGCAATGAGATCGCTCTGGCGATTGTTGAGTTGCTGACTAGCATTATTCAAAATTTAAAACTTCTTCCTAATCTCAAATCTCTCAAATTTGGAAATATGCAACAAAACGTTGCTTTTAGGCTACCAGAGGGTTTAAGGAATATTTCTGATATTTCTGTCAACAATATTCCTCGTCAGGCTACTTTCACTTTACCAGAGTTTTACAAGAATCTTATCTCTCTTTCTATTGGTAATGTAGAAGGTACTCTTAATCTACCAAGTACTCTCAACAATATTAAAAATCTTACTTATGGCACTATTAACTCTTTGAGTACCTGTACCTTCTTAATGTCGATCACACCCAGTTCAATTGTTGATTTAGACGATGTTCGAGGAAGAAAAAATGGTATTTCGAGAACAGGCGATTCTCCTGAAAACAGAAGTAGTTCTGCGGAAAGCGCAAACAGCAGTAGAAACAACAGCCCGGAGATCATAAGCAGTCTTTCGAAAATCAGTGATGCAGTAGACAGAAAAAGGAGTTTTCGGAAACGTCAACCTAAGGAATCTGAAAAACCTGAGGAAGTCAGCCTGGTCAGCTCGGAGACCATAAGCAGTCTTTCGAAAATCAGTGATACAGTAGACAGAAAAAGGAGTTTTCGGAAACGTCAACCTAAGGAATCTGAAAAACCTGAGGAACCTAGAAATGTTCGCATGCCGCTTATGCTTAAGCCTAGGCGCGTACTACCAATAGTAGATCCACAACGAACTCGTCAATGTGTTGATTTTTCTAGTATCGGCCAAGTGCCAAGTTCTTTATTAGCTCTATTATCACGATTGGAGTCTGCACCCAATGTATTTATTATAAGTTTGAACATTAAAACCATAGATGACATCCAGCAATTACAAAAAATACTACTAGCGACTGAGTGGCCTACGGCTAGTAAATTTTATATTTCATTGAATCAAGTTCAAGAATTAAATTTGCAAAATATCATAGTTAAAGCGAGCACATTGCCCTTCATTGATGAATTATTAGCTACTATTTCTCTAAATCTACTTTTTTTTTCTAACCTTACAAAATTGTCTATTGGCGATATTGCTGATACAGTCACTTTTGGCAATATTGCTGATACGGTATTTGATCCCACATTTTTCAATCAACTGACCTGTCTTTCTATCGACGCTCTTGGGAATGGTGTTTACTGGAAGCTGCCAAAATTTTTCAGTAAGCTTACCCATTTTTCCATTGACCGTATGGATAACGATGCTATACTGGACTTAACAGTATCATGCAATGAGCTTACCCATTTTTCTATTGGTACTATCAGTAGTGATGCTGTATTGAAGTTACCAAAATCGTTTGATGAGCTTACCCATTTTTCTATTGGTTCTATCAATAGTGACGCTGTATTGAAATTACCAAAATTGCTCAAAAAGCTTACCTATTTTTCCATCGACAGCATCAACAGGGGTGCTGTATTGAAATTGTCAGAATCTTTCAGTAAGCTTACCCATCTTTCCATTGGTACTATAGAAAGTGATGCTGTATTGAAATTACCAAAATTCCTCCCTAATCTTGAACAATTATTCATAAGACAAATAGATAACAGTTCTATTGGTTTGTTAGACTCCTTTGAAAAATTAGATGTGCATAAATTTACTTTTGGAATTCATATAGAAAATTACCCTGTTCATTTGCAACCGACAATCCTACAAAAAGCAGAGCGGATTAGGAATACATTAATGTCATTGTTCTCTATATGGCATGCAGACCTTCCTAACGTAATTTCAAATGCAGATTACGATTTCAAAAATATACTTCAGTTTCGACTTATTTCAAAAGGCTTTTATGATCTTATGAATTATCCAAATTGCCTTCGAGCAAAAGCGATTGCCTCTTTTAAATGCAAACAACTTTATCCAGCTGCTGAAGAATCCATAAAAGACAAATTAATGTTCGCCCAAAACAATTCAATACCAACGGTTTTGAAAATAGAAAGCCCCGTTGATCTTCAAGAGCTAAAAGAATTAATCCCCCAAAAGCAAGGCATTATTGATCAAATTGATCAATTAGATCTGAAAAAAATTGAAACTAATACAGACTTCAGTGATTCTATTAAACCATTATTTATTAGCTTAAAAAGATTAGTCTTTTTGCCTAAGTCCATCAATTATAAGTTCACCAATTTAATGAGAACTATTCATGATGAGCATACATGTAAGCTTATAGACCTTATTCTATCCGCCATAAAGCCAATTTATCTTGATATATCTGTTGATGATCTTTTGAGTCCATCATCAGAACTCAATGCCATGTCAAAAGAAAAGCTGAATTTGATTTTAAAAGTGAATGATATTCACGAAATAGATCAACTACAATCATTGCTTTTACAACAAATAGATACAAGTTTCATTAAGCGAATTTATGGTTTAGATTTTGGGAAAATTAAATTTAATGATAAAACTGCTAAAGGTTTTAATTTATCCTTAAATTGTCTTGCTGAAAATTTAAATATTCTTTCTAACTTTCAAAGTCTTGTGATTGGGAATATTAAAAAAGGTGCTAATTTGATGTTGCCAGAATTTTTGAATACAATCACAACGCTTTCCATTAGAGATATTTTTGATGATGTATTCAAGCTGCCAGATTCATTTCATAATCTTACTAAACTTGATATTGGATATATTGATAACAAAACTCAAATTCATCTGCCGTACAATATGCCTCAGCTTGCAGAACTCTCTATTAAACATATTGGTAATAATTCTTTAAATATATTTCCAAAATTGCTTCCAAAGCTTGAAAAACTTGCTTTAGAGTATATCTATGATAGCGAGGGTTTTAATTTACTCACTAAAGCCCTTGACAATGTTCAAACTCTTTTTATTAAGTATATTGATAATGGCTGTAGCGTCAATTTATCGAATTCACTTAAGGATTTAAAGAATCTCTCTATAGAGAATATTGATAATGGTTCTACTTTGAAAATAGAAGATATCCTTGAAAATCTCACAACTCTTTCTATTGGATGCATTGATCATAACTCCAGTTTTCATTTAAAAAGCGCTCTCCCAAATCTTACAGATCTTTCTATTGAGCATATAGACAATGATTCCAAAATTAGCTTACCTGAGTCTTTGCCTAGTCTTCAAAAACTTGCTATTCAAGGCCATCAAGTTTCAACTTTAGATGCAAGTCTCAATAAAGATATTTATGCTGAGATACGCGGCTGGTTAGAATCAAATAAAATGAATAGAGAATCTGTTTAAGTTTTGTTATAATAAAAGCAAATCAATATCACAATCCTAGTAGTTGTAGAATAAAATATGAATATAGAAACGAACAAGAGGTTTAATACAATTAACGGAAAACCTGAATCATTGGTAAGTAAACTTCAGGTTACGAATCAAAAAGCCAATGCTTCTCGTGCCTTAGATGCAAAGCAGCAATATGCATTAAGCATTAAACATATAACGCAATCTCTTTTTGGATTTGAATATTTAAATCTAATTCATTTAATCGTAACAATAATAAATAAATGTGATTTTGAAGCGATGTGTATGCTTCGATTAGTAGCAAAAGGATTTTATGCTCTTTCTTTAAATGCCTGTGATTATCTTACTACTGATACTAATCATAAGAAAAAAAGTCCTTTCCTAAAAAAAGCAGTCGTTTCTTTTAAATGTGCTGATATTGATACAGATGTTATTAAATGTTTTGATGACAAAATTAAATTTGTTAAAACAGTAAAGCCGGAAGTGAATTTTGTTACTACTCTCGACGAAATAGACGATTTGTTAGTGAATGAATTATTTCTTAAAAATCAATCAACGATAACTTTAAAAGCAACCTCTACCGACCTCGATGACTTAATCGCATTGTCTGCCACAATTGCATTCTCAGGAATTGCTCCTAAAATTAAGAAATTAGATATTAGCAAAATTACCATCACGGAAGATAATTCTGGTTCAATATCTGGATTACTCACGACAGTTTTTCAAAAATGCAATTGCTTAAAAAGCCTCTTTATTGGAGATATTAATATTTTTGAAGAACATGCATTGTTTCGGTTCCCAGATTTCTGCGACAGCCTTACGGAGCTTTTTGTTGGAACAATTCATTCAAAGATGATTATGCTATTACCACATTCGTGTAATAATCTTAAGGCCATTTCGATTAAAAATATTTATCCCAAGAGTTTGACTAGTCTTTCTAGTGAATCCAATAATCTTCTTAATTGCACGATCGGGAATATTTGGAAAGATGTCTTACTCATTTTACCAAAATCGATTATAAGTCTTTTTATTAAGGAAATTAATCAAGATGTTATCTTCGAATTACCAGAGTCCGTTGAATGTCCTAATCTCGTAAAACTTACTATTAATAAAATAGGAAGTAACGCCAAACTCAATCTAGAAAAATCTTTAAAAAATCTAGCGAGTTGCTTGATTTTAAAAGAAATTTCAAATAATATTTGTTTTAATCTATCAAAGTCACTGACTAATCTTTTTATTCAGAAGATTTGGAAAGATGATAGAATAAAGTTAGCAGCATTAAATATTAAAAGTCTTATTATTAATGAAATTCAGGGTAATGTTGTTCTTGAATTGCCTAGTTCACTTTTAGAGCTTGCTATTGATAGAATTGGTGAAAACGTTGCTCTCGAATTAGAGACTTCGTTGACAAAGCTTACGATTGGAATAATTGTTGTTAACGCTACCCTAAATTTACCCAATACGATTAAAAGTCTCTCGATTGGAGAGGCCTCTAGTATAAACCAAATTAATGTTAACTCGATTCCCAGTCTGCCGAATGAACTGCAGGACTTTTCTATTGGTAAAATTGATAGTGATTCTCTCCTAAAGCTACCCACTTCGCTCAAAAATTTATTTATTGGACAAATTTGTTTTAGAAAGACATTAAATTTATCAAATTTACCACCGGATTTAACTCACCTGACTATTGGAAAAATGCTCGCTAAAAGTAAACTTAAATTACCCGATCAATGTAATCAAGGCTTAACACTTACTATTAATTCCATTTGTAATGAAGTTGATCTCAAATTGCCTGATAGTCTTGGAAGTCTTGTTATAAAAAAGATTGGTAATAGCGCTACTCTTAAGTTACCTTCTTCACTTAAAAATCTCAAAAGTTTTTCTATTGGCCATATTGGGCATAAAGCCATAATCGAATTACCAGGCTCAATGAATCAACTTAGCGAACTTTCGATTGAAAATAATACCACCTTCCAATTATTTAGTAAATTTGGTAATCTTACAAAAATTACCATCAAAAATTTGCCTGGTCAGTTCAAACTGCCTCCGCAATATTGTAATCTTAAGAGTTTTTTTATTGGTAGTATTAAGATTAATAATGATGAAAATAATATTGATTGTGATCTGAATTCCCTATCAGGTCTTACTAATCTTTCTATCGAATATATTGAATACGGAGCCAATTTTGAGTTATTAGGGACATATCATAGTCTAAAAACACTGACATTAGGGACAATTGCTGGCAAAAACTTACTGAAACTAAAGTCACTGGATAAACTTGAAACGCTCGTTATTGGTAATCTTGAACGCAATGTCGTATTTGAAGCACCATTGTTATTTACTAATCTTAAAATGCTCTCTATCAATGGGCATCAGGCCAGACTCGAAATTGAAAACGAAGTTAAAAAATTTATATTTGCTGCGGGAACTTTGAGTCAAAAACCAGTCGTTTTCACCTGTCCACGCGTTGTGCAAAATTTTGAGTTTCTTTATCGATAATCAAGTTTAATTGGGTATACGAATTTTCTCTATTAAGGGTTATAGTGGACCCCGAAAACTGGACACTTGTTTAAGGTGGAAATAACCACTAAAAACGGTTCTTTCGCAAAGATTTCATGTCTGCCCAGGCGCTTGTGTTAAATTTTGATTCTGATGTATCGATTTCATACAAAAAGTTCCCTGAATTGTTCAATAGGCGTTTGACCCAAAATAGATGATTTCAGCTGACCTTTTTTAATCATTCTTACAATTTCAATCCCAACCAGCGTAATCCCGGCAGATATAATGATTTGAAACCAAGCATCGGTCGCGTCAGCCGCTTGATCAAGCGGTGGTCCTGCTCTACTGGGTGATTCACTTGATTCATCGAACCCCTTTAGAGGGACTCCATTATTCTCAATTGCTTTCTTGAAGAAACCTTTAGCAGCTTCAGTATCACGATTTTTGCATAATAGAAAATCGATAGTATTGCCCTCTTTATCAACGGCACGATACAAATAGCACCATTCTCCTTTCACCTTAATATAGGTTTCGTCCATCCGCCACGACCTACCTACAGGCTTCTTTCGAAGCCTAACTTGTCCCTCTATCAAAGGGATAAAGACTGCAACCCAGCGTTGCATGGTAGAGTGATCAACTTCAACGCCTCGTTCATTCATGAGTTTTCAATATCTCGGTAGCTCAAGCTATAACGGCAATACCAGTAAACGGCCTGCATGATGATATGTTTGTTAAATTGATAGCCTTTGAATGGATTAGAGGATGTCTTCGCCACATTTTATGACAGCAAATTTCATAGTTGAAAATCACAAAATCTCACAAATGCGACAGAACCGTTTATCATGGCATCTATTAAGATGCCTATTTTTTTAATTGCAAGGTTTTCTTAACTTGTTGATAAGGAGGGCATAAGGGTTTTGCTTATCCCGAACTCAGGTGATTTAGTTCTTGTGGATTAATGAATACTTCTATTAACAAATTTGTTTAATAAAATCTCATTGCATTCGGAATCTGAATGATAATTTTGCGGTATTTATTAAAAATTACAGTAAATTTGTAATTTTTTTAGCATTTGAGAAGTTCGGGACAAATTGCAGATTAAAGTTGATTTTTGGCGATTCTACTAAAATGTATTTTTTTGTTGGGTCATTTATGCTTTGAGAAATTGGTACCAATAAACCTATTTTCACAAGTCTATTTAACTTAGTACGTACAGACCTTGGTGTTAATTCGAGTTTGTCTGCTAAATCTTTAGTTGAAAGACCATCGGTTCCTTTAAAAAGAATTAATAATTCTCTGTCGACTAGGGTCACATCTGTTTTTGTCTTTTCTTCTGTCGTGAACAATGTCAAACGAATAGATGGACCCCCTTTTTCTTCAATAATAGGATTTGGAAATCCATAGGATTCACAGGATTCTCTTATTTTCATAAAACCAGTGCCCCATTGCTCTATTAAACCTAATTCTTTAAAAATGCGCGCCAATACACGATTCCTAATTTTTGATGTTCCATCATAAATATCTTCTGCTGTAATTCCATTAATGAATAATCCAGGGTTTGAAATTTCAATTCGATTATCGAATATAGCAATCTTAAGCGTAATACCTTGCAAAGAATAATCTGCATGAATTACTGCATTAATTACGCCTTCTCTGATCGCTTCTATCGGAATGTTCCAACGATCCTCCCTCCGTATATATTCAATCTTTCCTTCTAAGAATGCATGTTTTTTTACAAAACTGCTCGATCTATGGCAAAAGGTAGGTGCTCATATATATCTAGTTGATCTGTAAGATCTTTTTTTTCATCTCCACGAAACCTAGCACATTGAATCCATGCATCAGGGAATATTTGTTCGCGATTTTTCCCAAATAAAAGTATCCCTCCCACGGTTGGGACAAGTTTTTTTTGATACCAATCGATAATTTTAAGATTAGTGAGATCTTTTTTGTGCAGTTTTCGTTTTTTAGAAAAAAGCATTTCGATTGCTTCAAAATCAATATCATCTATACTACAATTTGGCTTGGTCATTTCATCAAATGCTTGCCTATCGGCAATGCGCTTGAGTTCTTCAATCATTGTTTGATCTGCTTGACGATTACTAGATCCTAAGCGGACATAAATTCCATTTTTTTCACCCTGTTTTTTGAGATAATGTGGAACGTTGGGACTAGAATAAACCTCAATTCTAATTAAACTTTTATTGCGCCAATTGACAATTTCGATGTTTGGAAGTAGTTTAGGATGTATATTGTCTGCAATTAGACTTGTTAATCGTTCTTCTTCAAAAGGTTTTTCTATGCCTTTAATATGCTTTTCCTTATCAGCAATACCCACCAGGATAGTTCCTCCTGAGGTATTTGCAAAAGCAACTATTGTTTTAAGAACATTTTGTGGGATGAAAGGTCTTGCTTAAATTCCAATGTCTTTCCTTCTGCTTTTCCAATGAACTCTTCAATTTTCATACTAGGAAGTTCTAGTAATGTCAAACACTTCCTAGTAAAATACTATTAGCTGTCGGAGACCTCTGCATAACTTTCTTAATTCTCATCCTAAGCCTAGCTAGAATATTTTTTTAGAGCATTCTGCCAAAAATCTATGCGTCTGCTCATATTTTTTTCTATTTTTTTCTTTATTTTCATCCTTATTTCATCTCTTTTTAGGCCTTTCGACATAATATTCCCTGCCTTATGTAAATTGTAACAAAAAGCAGCTTTTAATGTCATTTGCCCTTCCACCCGCCATCGTTCTCGATAACTCGCTCGTCCTATTTTAAACTGTCTTTTTAATGTTCCAAATGTCCTTTCTACTACAAATCTTTTCATTGATATCAATCGGTTTTTTAACTTTTGCCATCCCGTCAATTCTTTTCCTCGATAGGCCTTTTCCATGATTCCATCTCGATACCCCATTCGCTTTAATCCTTTTCGGTTCTCTTTCGATGCAAATCCTTTATCCGCATACACTCTTTTAGCTTTACTTCCTTCAGCCATTTTCTCTAACATTTTTATTTCCGATTCGTTGGCTGGTCTGACCTCAACTGTTTCTATATATCCATCTCCCTCATCTGTTCGTACGTATCCTCGATATCCAAAATAACTTTTTTTCCCTTTCTTTAACCACCTCGCATCTCGATCTGCTGATTCTTGTACTTCTAACTCTTTTTTCTCCTCTTCTTCTTGTTCTTCTTCCAAGACTTTTTCCTCTTCTATTTCTATTATTCGATTTGCTCTCGATGCTGATGCTATGATTGTCGCATCTATTATTGCTCCCATGCATTTTTTTATCTTAAGACCTAATTTCTCTAATTGATTATTTAATTCTTCCAATGCCTTTTTATCTACCCCATTAGCCATTATTCGATTTCGGAATCGACATAATGTCGTCTCATCTGGCAAATCTTCTCCTAGTTCAAATCCTGTAAAGAGCATAAAATCAAGTCTTACTCTTAAACTTTCTTCTAATTCTGGATCACTTAGGCTGTACCATTGACCCAGTATTATCGCTTTGAACATTTTTATCACATCGTAAGGTCTTTTTCCTCCTTTATCTTCTATTTCTTTCTTATAAAATCCCTTGAAATATTTCTCAAATCTTTGCCAATTTATCGTTTGACCGATTTTTATTAATTTATTTTCTCCAAGTCGTTCTTGCGCACCTAATACAAATAAGCTCATTGTGATATCTTATGTGTAATTTTTGAAAAATCAAGAAGGTTGTGCAGAGGTCTCTGTCGTGTTGGTCGGAGCTCTAATCTTTTCGCTAAGGCCTTTTATCCAAAAAACCAGCAATTTAAAATGGAGTATAATTTTTGATCACTTAATTAAGTGCCTCGTATTAAACTACTTACAATATGTGTTATGACTAGTTTTTAGAATAAGCCATTAATAATCAGTAGCTTACGAATTTTATTTCGTTTGATCTCTTTCTTTTCTGCTTTCCATTCCCATGTATTTGACATGTTTTAATATGTGTTCTTCAAATGCTTTATCTTCTGGCATCGCTCTGACACAAGCTTCCACTATCGATCCATCTACGAAAAACTCCGGATGCTCCACAGCTATCTTTTTGATTAATTCGAAATGGTCTTGTGTAAACGCCATTACAGTCTTATAAGGCTTGTTTTCAGATTTCATAATCCCCAAATTCATCGATTTAAAACACAACATTTGTGCACTTTCAATATTGTTTTCGTCATTACCCAATTCTCTTAATTGACGCTTTAGATAATTCTTGTCTACATATCCTTTGACACCCCATTCCTTCAAAATGCGACCCGGCGCACTCCATCCATTATCATTAACTGCTTTAACAACCTTATTTAAAACATTTTTTTGAATTTTTTTCTTTAAGATTAATAAATCCTTGTTAATCCCTTTTCTTAAACTAATAATTTGCCTACATTCAGATCCAATTTGGTTGCCACTGAAAAAGTTTGGATCTATTGATTCTATATCAGCCTTTATTTCCTTTGTTTTTGGATGATCTGCACCTGATTTTTTGAACAATATACTATAAGCTTGTTTCATATATTCGATTGCTTTGTTTTGGTCATCGAATTTTTTATAAGTTTTTCCTATATTATACAATATATGTCCTATATGTGGATGATTACTTTCAAATATTTTTTGAAATATTATCAGAGACCTTTCTTCATAATCTAATGCTTTATAGATATTATCTAATCCATCCAATGCTTCATATGTCTTTCCGATGTTGTTCAATAAAATTCCAACTTCCACATCAAAATGATTACCTGAAAATAGTTCCTCAGTCATCTTTAATGAATTTTCGAAATAACTTAATCCTTTTTTAAGATTCTCATTTCCCCCTAATTTTTGATAGCATAAACCAACATTATTGAGTGAGACTACTACACTTGGATGTTTCTCAGGAAATAGCGCCTGACGCATCTTTAGTGCACTCTCCATATAGAATAATGCCTCTTTTAGGTTTTTTTGATCTCCTTTCTTTTGACATCCTAATTCATAATATGCAACTCCTAAGCTATTTAATGACAGAGCAACATCAGGATGATTGCCAGGCAATAAGGCCTTTCTCATTTCTAAACCTTCTTTAAAATACTTAAATGCTTGATCATAATTCTCAGCCCCTCCTAATTCACAATAAGTAAGCCCGATATTATTTAATACAATAGCTATTTTAGTATGATTACCAATAAATAAATTACGTCTCATAGCCAAAGAACTCTCATAATAACTCAACGCTTTACTAAGATTTGATGCACCGCCTAATTTTTGATAACATAATCCTATGTTATTTAGTGTCGTTGCTTTATCAAGATGATCATTAGAAAATAGGGTTTCTCTAATTTCTAAGGACTCATTTAAATATACTAAAGCCTCATTAAGATTTTTTGTACCTCCTAATTTCAAATAAGCATGGCCTATATCATTACGAGTTTTTGCCAAATCAATTAAACTTTTTTGATCAATTATTTTTTGTTCATCCAATAGATTTTGCCAATAAACTATTGCTTTACTGTAATCAAAAATTAAGTAAAAATAATAACTGCCCAGCTTTGATAACAAATCTGTAAGAGCCTCACAATGTATTTTTTCGGCTTGTCCTTCTTTGATCAACATCTCTGCATGATTAACTAGTGCAAATACTTTTTCGGTATTCTTATCATTTTCATCAAAAGTTGGTAATAAACCGTTCAATTTATCAACCAATTTTTCTATTATTTTAGATGCTTGAGTACTATCTTCTGCAATCAAAGCTTTTCTAGTTTCTTCCTGTATTATTCTATGGCTAATTTTTAATACAATTTCATCCCCTTGGGTTACTACATCAACCAAAGATAGTGGCCGCAATTGATTAATGATTTCCTCCATCTCATTAGTTGTCTTTTTCATTAGTGTTTGAATTGATTTTGCCGGAACTCCTTCCGGATCGAGATATGCCAAATACTTAAGTGCCATCCAACTCTCAGATGACTGCGTTTTCAAATTCCCAAATAACATCTCAATTTCTGGGTAAATTTCTTCATCTTGATTACATCCTGCTTTAATAGCTTCATAATTGTTAACATAATCTTGTACACTTTTCATATTATGTTTTTGAAAATAACCCACTGTTTTTGATAACCGGAATGGCGACTTACCCACGACTTCTACTAATTTTTTTGCATCATCTTCATTTTTTCCGAGTGCGCTTCTTAAATAAATGATTGCTTCTTGTTTTTTAAAGCCTTTTATCTCAATTGGTTCCACATCGTCTAACAACTTAGAATTCTTTGAAGTAATAATTATTTTTAAGTTATTCGGAAGGTTTTTTAAATATTGCTTTATTTTCTCTTTATCTTCAACATTGTCAAAAATAAGAAATACTTGATCCTTTGTCATTCGCTCCAATCGTCCATATACTAAATCTCTAATTTCCCCACAAGACAAACCCTCAGTTGGGATCTTCAAAGCCTTGGCTAATTTGAAAAATTCTCCGTCTATTTGCCTCCCTTTAATCCATCTGACCTGCAAGTTTTCTTGTTTTTTACTTATTCCATAATTCTGAGCTAAAGTACTTTTCCCCATACCACTTGC
>Ga0206822_1147_pt1 | contig 14663 bp, 11 predicted proteins | sample Alteio_BWOrgCont_83_FD_152913 | JGI IMG/M metagenome (GOLD analysis project Ga0206822, IMG submission 152913) | Enriched cells from forest soil in Barre Woods Harvard Forest LTER site, Petersham, Massachusetts, United States -... | ecosystem: Environmental > Terrestrial > Soil > Temperate forest >... | reverse complement strand
ATGACGGCCCAGCTCAACAAACAGGACTATTCCGGGGTCAAACAAACCTACGATCAATTGGAAAAGAAGTATCAGCAAAACAGATTCATCCAAATGATCTATATCCAGGCCTGTCACCATCTCGACCTCGCGCTTTATGAAAAAGCGCTCACGGACTATTCGCACAATTTCCCCGATGCGACGAGTTGTTATTTGCAGTTGTTGGATCTTTATTATTCAAAGAAAGAGTATAACCTCGCGCTCGTGGACATCGATAAGCTGGACAAAGCGGTGGGCGGCGATCCCTTCCTCGACTATTACCGCGGAAATGTCTATGCGCTGATGAACAGACCCGCCGACGCGATCGCCAGTTATGAAAAGGTATACCGCTACGATCAAACGCTAAAAGCAAATGTATTGAAGCTGGTGAGTGCTTACGCCGCGGCGAATGAGCCGGAAAAGGCAAAAAAGGTGATTGCCGCCTATATGCAGACGCCGGGCTATCGTATAGGAGACCTGAATACTTTTTACGACGATTATCCAGATCTCAGATAGTATCTCTAACGCCGGCGCGCGGCCGGATCTGGGTGGTTACCAGCTTCCCTATAATCCTAAGCGCATCATCGACCTCCTGATCCCAGGGGCGGGCATAGCTGATGCGCAAACAATTGCCAAACTGCCCTTTTGCGGAGAAGAGCGCTCCGGGCGCCACGGAAACATTATGTTTAAGCGCCTCCTGGTAAAGCTTGTAGGCGTTGAGCTGCCGGTCCAGCTCTACCCACAGGACAAAACCGCCCTGTGGCCGCGAGACCTTGGTGCCCGGAGGGAAATACTGCAGTATTCCCTGCATATAACGCAAACACTGTGTATGCAGCGCCTTGCGCAATTTCTTGAGATGGTATTCGAACCGACCGATGCTCAGAAAATGGGCTACGGCCTGCTGCGTGATCGTGGTTCCCGAAATATTGTGCATCATCTTGATCCGAACCACCTCATCGGTAAAACGTCCCGGTAACGCCCAACCGATCCGGTATCCCGGCGCCAGCGATTTGGAAAGCGAGCTGCAATACAACACCCAGCCTTCCTTGTCGAAAGATTTGCAGGTCTTGGGCCGCGACCGGCCGAAATACATCTCTCCATAGATATCGTCTTCGATGAGTGGAATGCGATGCCGGGTAAGCAGCTGGACAAGCGCCTTTTTCTTTTCATCGGGCATACAGGCGCCAATGGGGTTCGTAAAATTGGTAACGAAGATGCAGGCCTTGATGGGGAATTTTTTGATCAAACCCGCCAGATGATCCGGATCGATCCCCGTGACCGGATCGGTAGCCACTTCGAGCGCCTTGAGCCCCAGGGATTCGATGATCTGGAAGATGCCGAAAAAGGTAGGGTTCTCTATCGCAACCGTGTCGCCGGGTTTCGTAACGGCTTTCAAACACATCACCGTCGCTTCGCTGCAACCGGCCATGACGACGACATCGCTGGCCGAACTCTTGCCACCCCAGTTGAACGAAAGCAGGGCGAGCTGTCGCCGCAACTCGGCGTTGCCCTGTTTATCTTCATATTGCAATCCCTGCTGTGGCGTAGAACGTAGCGCGTGCACCAGCGACTTGGAAAGCTTGGCCGCGGGCAACAGCGCCACCGGCGGCGCCGCGGTGGAGAAATTGACGACGTCGCTGCTGTGCGGTTTGCGGAATACCGTGCTGATCATATCGAGCACGCTCACCTCGTTTGCGGTCGCGTCGGGCTCCGAGATACGGGGCAACCCGGGCATCCTTCGCATATTGAATCGCACATAATAACCGGATTTGGGTCGCGATTCGATAAGCCCCTTTCCCTCGAGATGATAATAGGCCTGAAAGGCGGTCCCCATGCTGATCCCATACTCCTCGCTCAGCACCCGCACACTGGGTAATTTGTCGCCGATCTTCAACGTCTCATCGCCGATGAGCTTTTCCAAACCCGTGGCTACCTGGAGATAGAGTGGGTCGTCCTTGGTGAATTTCTTCTTTTGCATAGCTAATGTTTGTCCTTCGGACTAAAACGTTGCCGCGTTTTGAGATCTGATACAGCCAAAATTAATAAAACTGCATCTGTTTTAAGCCATGTAAATTTCGGAAATTTATACTCAAATAAAGAAATATGGAAACAGCAGCTTTGGCGGGCCAATCTTCGGCCCTGCATATCCCCGTACGCCGCGCCGCGGAGAGTCATCTGTACGATGTAGACTGGGACAACCTTGAAATGGGACGTTATACTTCCGATCATATGTTCGTATGCGATTTCGCTAAAGGCCGCTGGCAGCAGCCGGAGATCGTCCCATACAGTAACTTTTCCCTTCCACCCGCTTCGCTGGTATTCCATTACGGTCAGGCGATCTTCGAGGGGATGAAAGCCTTCCGCACCGAGGACGACCGGATACATATTTTCCGCCCCGATAAACATTACGAACGCTGGGGGCGTACGGCCGAACGGCTTTGTATGCCGGTGGTCTCCGAAGAGCTGTTTCGCGAAGGACTAAGACAGCTTGTAGAACTGGAGCAAGGCTGGGTGCCCGGCCAAAAGGACAGCGCCCTTTATCTGCGGCCATTTCAAATAGCCACGGATACCCGCCTGAGCGTGAAGGTGTCGGACTCCTATACCTTTGCCGTTATCTGCCTGCCATCGGGCCCCTATTTTGTAAGACCCATAAGGGTAAAGGTCGAGCGCGAATATACCCGCGCGGCAAAAGGCGGCACCGGCTATGCCAAATGCGGCGGCAATTACGGCGGGTCCTCATACCCAACGGCAAAAGCCAGGGAAGAAGGGTATGATCAGGTGTTGTGGACGGATGGGTATACGCATGAATACATCGAAGAATCGGGGATGATGAATGTCTTTTTTGTGATCGGCAACGCCCTTGTCACACCGCCTTTATCGGATTCTATTCTCGACGGCGTAACGCGCGACAGTATGCTCGTGCTTGCTGCCGCCAGGGGCATCGCGATCGAAGAACGTCGGATAAGCATCACCGAATTAAGAGAAGGGTTGGAAAACAAAACCATAAGTGAAGCCTTTGGCGCGGGAACGGGCGCCGTGGTCTCCCCCATCCGGAGTATCGGCATCGACCACCAGGATTACGTTCTGCCTGTTGTCGGAGAGCCGGGCTGTGTGGCGCTCACGCTCAAGACTGCCCTCGATGATATCCGCTATGGCCGGGTGGCCGACCCTTATGGTTGGAATTATTTTATTTAATCTTAATCCCGGACAGCCGGTATAATGGCTAACTTGAAGCAAAAATCAAGTGAGCCATGGATAAAAAATTGCAGGGACAGGTCGCCATCATTACCGGCGCGTCCTCGGGTATCGGCGAGGGCTGCGCAAAAGCAATGGCCGCCGCCGGAGCGACCGTGGTCGTGAATTATCCCGCTGAAGCGGCAAAAGCCGCATCGACGGCGATCCTCGATGAGATCACGGCGCAGGGTGGCGCGGGTATCATCTACCAGTGCGACGTAAGCCAGGAGTCCGAAGTGATCCGGATGTTCGCCGATGTGGCGGCCAGGTACGGGACGCTCGACATCCTGGTCAACAATGCGGGGCTGCAACGCGACTCCGCTTTCCAGGACATGACGCTTGAACAATGGAACACCGTGATCAGCGTAAACCTCACCGGGCAGTTCCTTTGCGCGCGTGAAGCGATCCGTCTCTTCTTGAAACAGGGTATTATACCAGGCAGGTCCCGGGCGGCAGGCAAGATCATCTGCATGAGCAGCGTCCATGAAATGATCCCCTGGGGAGGTCATGCCAACTATGCCGCCAGCAAAGGCGGGATCATGATGCTCATGAAAAGCATCGCCCAGGAGTTCGCCCCGGCCAAGATCCGTGTTAACGCCATCGGCCCCGGAGCCATCAAAACCCCCATCAACCATAGCGCCTGGGAAACTCCGGCCGCGGAAAAGAAACTTCTCGAATTAATTCCTTATAATCGTGTTGGAGTAGTAGAAGACATCGGCTCCGTAGCCGTCTGGCTCGCCAGCGACGATAGCGACTATATCACCGGACAAACGATCTTTGTAGATGGGGGCATGACATTATTCCCCGGTTTCAGCACAAATGGATAATTTATGGAGGAAAAAGAACGGTTAAAAACGGCCGATTGGAAAAAATGGGGCCCCTATCTTAGCGATCGGGCCTGGGGTTCCGTACGGGAGGACTATAGTGCGGATGGGCAGGCTTGGGCCTATACGACACACGACATGGCCTATAGCAAAGCCTGGCGTTGGGGCGAGGAAGGGATAGGCGGGATCGCGGACAAACGACAGCATCTTTGTTTTGCCCCGGCCTTCTGGAATAAAAAAGATCCGATCCTCAAGGAACGGCTCTTCGGGCTCAGCGGCTACGAGGGCAATCATGGTGAAGACGTCAAGGAACTGTACTATTACCTGGACTCTTCGCCCACCCATAGCTATATGAAGATGCTCTATAAGTACCCGCAGGCGGCCTTCCCTTACGAACAGCTGTTGCAGGAGAACCGCCGGCGTACGCGCGAGCAGCCGGAATATGAGCTTATGGACACCGGCATCTTCGACGAAGACAAATATTTCGACATCTTCATCGAATACGCCAAGGCAGGCATGGAAGATTTTTGTATCCGGATAACGGTACACAACCGCGGAAAAGAAGCCGCCCCCCTGCATATCCTGCCGACGCTCTGGTTCCGCAATACCTGGAGCTGGGGCAACGACGAATACAAACCTACGATGGTCCCTTCCAACGAAGGCAATATCATCATCCGGCATCGCGACTTAGGCGAGTGGGGGCTTTACGGTGAAGAGACCGACTGCAATCTCTTTTGTGACAACGAGACGAACTGCAACCGGCTTTATGGCGAAAACAAACCCGGCTTTTTCAAAGATGGCATCCAGGAATACCTCGTCCATCACAACGATCACGCCGTCAACTTCGCGCTGGGTACGAAAGTGGCACAGAACTACGAACGGTTGATCCCGGGCGGCGGCTCTACGACGATCCGGCTGCGGCTGGCCAATACCCATACCTTTAACCCGTTTTTGGATTTCGATCAGATCTTTGCCGATAGGATCAGGGAAACGGACGAGTTCTATGCAGATCTGCAAAAGGAGATCACCAACGACGACGAGAAACTGGTACAACGCCAGGGTTTCGCCGGTATGCTCTGGAACAAACAGCTATATATCTACAATGTCGAACAATGGCTCAAGGGAGATGCCCGGCAGCCGACGCCGCCGGCAGAACGCTGGAAAGGAAGAAATAGTAAATGGCAACACCTCAAGAACAGCAATATCATCTCGATGCCGGACAAATGGGAGTACCCCTGGTATGCCGCCTGGGACCTGGCCTTCCATTGCATGATCTTCGCATTGATAGACGCCGACTTTGCCAAACACCAGCTCTTGTTACTCACGCACGACTGGTATATGCACCCCAACGGCAAATTGCCCGCCTATGAATGGTCGTTCGACGACGCCAACCCGCCCGTACACGCCTGGGCGGCCTACCGGGTCTATGAGATCGAGAAAAATGCCAACGGCGGAAAAGGCGACCGGGCATTTTTAGAGACGGTTTTTCACAAGCTGTTGCTGAATTTCACGTGGTGGGTCAACAAGAAAGATGAGGAAGGCAACAACGTCTTCGAAGGTGGGTTCCTCGGGATGGATAACATCGGGCTCTTCGACCGGAGTAATACGCGGCTGCCGAATGGAGGGCAGCTCGAACAAGCGGATGGCACGAGCTGGATGGCGGCCTATTGTCTCAACCTGATGCGCATCGCCCTCGAGCTGTCCAGGGAAAATCCCATCTACCAGGACATGGCCAATAAATTCTTCGAGCATTTCCTTACTATCGCGGAGGCTATGTCCAGTATGGGCAGCGGCAACCACGGGCTCTGGGACGACGAAGACGAGTTCTATTACGATACGGTGCGTATGCCCGGCGACGTGAGCATAAAGCTCAAGATCCGCAGCATGGTAGGACTGCTCCCGTTATTTGCCGTAGAGGTGATCGACGACGAGCTCCTGCAAAAGCTGCCGGATTTTGCCAAGCGGCTTAACTGGCTTTTCGATAACCGGCCCGATCTCGCATCGTTGGTTTCGCGCTGGCATGAGAAAAGCCCCGATCAGAAACACCTGCTTTCGCTTTTGCGCGGCCATCGGGTAAAACGCATCCTATACCGTATGCTTGACGAGACGGAGTTCCTGAGCCCTTATGGTCTCCGCTCGCTCTCTAAATTCCATGGTCAGCACCCGTATCAGTTACAGATCGACGGTCAGTTGCTGGCAGTACAGTATACACCCGCGGAATCGAATATCCCGCTGTTTGGCGGCAACAGCAACTGGCGGGGTCCCATCTGGTTCCCCACCAATTTCATGCTCATAGAGGCCCTTCAGCGTTTCCATCATTATTACGGGGACGATTTCAAGGTCGAATACCCAACGCATTCGGGAAATCTATTGACGCTGGAGCAGATCAGCGAGGAATTGTCCAAACGTTTGTCGAATCTTTTTCTTCGGGACCAAAAGGGACGACGGGCAGCTTTCGGCAATAACGAGAAGATGCAGAACGACCCGCATTTCAAGGACTATATCCTGTTCTACGAATATTTCGACGGAGATAACGGGAATGGGTTGGGCGCTTCGCATCAAACGGGCTGGACGGGTTTGGTTAGCAAGCTACTCATGCCCAGGAGATTTGGCCATTAGCGGCCGCCGGGTGTGGTCATTTGCGGCTGGCCCCGCCGGGTGTGGTCCTGGCGATCAGGTTACCCACGGCCCTGGCCGTCGCGGTGAGATTCGCCGCGGTAAGCGGCAGCGCCTCCGATAAAGACAACGCCTCGTGATTGATCGGCAGCAATACATCGAACCAGGCTTCGAGTGCGGCATCTTTTTCCATGGGGAGCCGGCCGGCCAAACCGATCACCGGAACACCCTTTTTCTTTGCTGCGCTTGCCACGCCAAACGGCCCCTTTCCCTTGAGGGTCTGTTCGTCGATACTCCCTTCCCCGGTGATCACAAAATCGGCCCGGTCCAGCGCCTGCCCAAAATCCGTGGTCGTCAGAAAATAGTCGATCCCATCGACCAGCCGCGCCTTCAGGACCCCATGCAGACCCGCCGCCGCACCGCCTGCCGTACCCCCCTTTGGCAGATCGGCCAACGCGATGCCGAACTGTTGCTTTATGATCCGCGAGAGACGATTCAACGCCTTTTCCAACTGGCTTACGTCTGCCGGAGTGGCGCCTTTTTGCGGGCCAAAGACCGCGGCAGCGCCTTCGGGACCGAGCAACGGGTTATCGACATCGCAAAGCACGGTGATCTCCGTAGTCTTAAGCCGGGGGTCGAGCCCGCGGAGGTCGATAGTAGCCAGATCGATAAGACCGGCGGGCACATCGGTGATCGGCTGCCCCGTTTCGTTGAGGAACCGAACCCCCAATGCGTGAAGGATGCCGGTTCCGCCATCCACCGTTACCGACCCGCCCATACCTATCAGGATACGCGCAGGTTTTTTGTCCAGCGCCCAGCGTATCAGATCGCCGGTACCCCAGGAAGCGGCATGAAGCGGCGCCAGCTCGTGACGGGCCAACAACCGAAGACCCGATGCATTGGCCATTTCGACGATGGCGGTAGGTCGGCTGGCGATGGCCGTGGTTCCTTCGACGCCGGTCTTGGTTCCGTCTACACCGGCGGTAGGTCCGCTAAACCCGTAATAGGTCATCCGTTCCCGGCCAAAAGGGTCGCGTACCTGTACGGGAATCCGGTGTGCGTTGAGACGCGTCATGAGCAGATCGCCCGTTCCGTCGCCGCCATCGCCCACGGGAAAGCATTCCGCGGTGAGGTCCAGCGAGCTTTGCTGTAATCCCTCGAGGATAGCCGTAGCCGCGGCGTCGGCGCTTAGACTGTGTTTAAAGGCATTCGGCGCGATCAGTATATGCATAAAGAAATGCTGAGCCCTCAATTTACTTTATTCATCGGATCGCCGGCGATAAAAGCCGCAAGATTGGCGAGCGCGCCGGACATCAGTCGGCCCCTCGCTTCCTGCGTAGCCCACGAAATATGCGGGGTGATGATGCAATTGCGGGCGCCGAACAGCGGGCTGCCGCCCACCGGCGGCTCCGTTGATAAAACGTCCAGACCTGCGCCGGCGATCCGGCCTTCATTCAATACCTCGGCCAGATCTCTTTCCACGACAATTGGACCACGCGAAGTATTCAACAAAAAGGCAGTCCGCCTCATCCGGTTCAGGGCTTCCTTGTCGATAAGGTTGCGCGTCTCGGGAAAAAGCGGGCAGTGGATGCTCACGACGTCGGAGCGTTCGAGAAGCTCGGGGACCGGGGCCCAGGTAAAATTATGCCGGGAGCTTTGATCCGTGTGGGTCCTGCTGTTTCCGATGATCTCCATGCCGAAGGCGGTGGCGACGTCGGCTACCCTGGAGCCGATATGTCCCATGCCGATGATGCCCATGGTCTTGCCCGCCAGCTCTACCAGCGGATAATCCCAGAAACAGAAATCCGGCGATTGCGACCATCTGCCTTCCATAACGGCGTCGCTATGCCTGCGCACATTGAGCGTCAATTCCAGCAACAGGGCAAAGGTCATCTGGACCACCGAAGCCGTGCCATAACTTGGGACATTGGTGACGACGATGCCCAGCTTTTTGGCTGCTGCCACATCGACGATATTATAACCGGTGGCAGTAACGCCGATATACTTTACCGATGGAAGCGTCTCCAGTGTTTCCGCCGTGAGCGGAAATTTGTTGGTGATGAGGGCCTGTGCGCCTAAGCAACGCTCGTGTATAACGGTGGCGTCTATGGGTGTCCGGGGATAAACGACGACTTCCCCATATTGCTGCCATTCCTCCCAGGAGAGGTCGCCGGGATTCAGGGTATGGCCGTCGAGGATCACGATCTTCATATCTTATAAATTGGAATTATCCATTTGAACAGATAGGCTTGCGCCAGCACCATGCAACAGATGAGAAATAACAGGATCAGGCTATGCTTTACCGTGAACCGGAAAAGATCCGACTCCCGGCCCACCAGTTTTCCCGCGGCCGCGGCTACGGCAATGGATTGCGGCGAGATCATCTTGCCGATGACTCCTCCCGAGACGTTGGCGCCCACGGTGACGATGGGGTCCACGCCGATAGATGAAGCCGTCGCCGACTGTAATTTTCCGAAAAGTGCGTTGGAAGATGTGTCGGAACCGGTGATGAATACACCCAGCCAGCCCAGCACCGGGGCGAAAAAAGGAAAAAGCACGCCGGTGTCCGCCAGCGAGCGGGCGATGGTGGGCGTGATCCCCGAGTCGTTCATGAGATAGGCGAAGGCCAATACGACGGCGATGCTGAGGATCGTAAAACGCAGCTGACGCAAGGTGGCGCCCAATACCTCCAGACCCTGTTTGGCGGATAGACCAGAGATCGTGAGCGAAAGGATCGCCGCGACCATGATGGCCGTGCCTGCCGCCGAAAAATAGTTGAACTTGAAGATATGCGCCACCGGGCCGTTCCGATCCGCGATGGCGTTGTGCAAACCGGGGAAGGCAAACTGCAGGGTCCCGTGAGCGGTAAGCCATTCTTTGACCGGCGCCAGTCCCCAGGTGACGATCAAAAGCGTAAGTAAGAGGAATGGGCTGAACGCCCAAAGGAGGCGGCCCGGGGCTTCGCGATCACGGCCGGTCTGGGGCTCGTCGCCGTTGGTCGGTTGGGTCGCCGGTTCGCCGCCAGTCGCCGGGATGTCGACGGGTCCCTGCTTCGTGGGCCGGATGTCCGCTGTCTCGCCCGGAAAACGCCAGACATTGCGCGGCTTCCAGAACCGCAAAAGGATCAGCAGGCTTAGAATAGAGCCGATGCCGGCGAGGACATCGGGTAACGAAGGTCCCAGATAGTTGGCAGAAAGGAATTGGATGAGGGCGAACGATAACCCCGACACGAGCGCCGCCGGCGCCACCTCCCTGGCCTTTTTGAAACCGGCCATGAGGATCACCAGGTAGAAAGGCAGCAGGGCGCTGAGAAATGGCAGTGTCCTGCCGATGATCTGAGAAATGGCCAGCTCGGGAAGTCCAGTGACCTGCGCGGCGACCGTCACGGGAATGCCTATCGAGCCGAACGCCACGGGCGCCGTATTGGCGATCAAACAGAGCCCGGCGGCATAGAGCGGCTGAAAGCCCAACGCCGTGAGCATGGCCGCGGTAATGGCCACAGGAGCGCCAAAACCCGCCGTTCCCTCGAGAAAGGAGCCGAACGAGAAAGCGATGAGCAGCGCCTGTATCCGCCTGTCGGCCGTTATACCGGCCATAAAACCCCGGATCACCTCGAATTGTCCGCTGCGAATCGTGGTATTGAAGAGAAAAACGGCCGTAAAGACGATCCAGCAAATGGGAAAGAGCCCGTATAACGCGCCATTCGCCGCCGAAAGCAACGCCAGACCCGGCGGCATACGATAGACGATAACCGCGATAAGAAGCGCCGCCGCCGTGGCCAGCAGACTGGCCTGATACCCCTTGAGCTTCCGGACGACCAGCGCCCAAAAGATCACGGCGACCGGCAATATGGCCACCAGGCACGATACCAGCACGTTATGGCAGGGGTCGAGGGGTTGTATCCAGGCCATTATCTAATTGAATATCTTGATTGCAGGAAGCTCGATGGTAAAATTGGTCCCGTTGGCGCTATCAGAGGTGACAAAGATCGTCCCTTTATGCAACGCGATGATGCGCTGCGCCAGGGCCAAACCCAGCCCGAAACCCCGGACGTTGGCGGTACCAGGGCCGCGATAGAAGGGTTGGAAGATCTGGGGGATCTCATCCGCCGGGATCACGGCCCCCTGGTTGACGACCTTTACATATATCTTATGCCAGGCAAAGCTCAGGTCCACCGCGCTCCGCTTGTCGGGCGAATACTTGCACCCATTTTCCACCAGATTTTTGATCGCGATATAAAGGAGTTCACTATTACCGAAGACCACAAAATCCTTTTCGTCTTCGGGAAATTCACCGAAATCGAGCTCTACGCCGTATTCCGTGTTGAGTTTTTTGACATCCGCCACCACCTTCATCAACACCTCGTCGACCCGCACCTCGTTGAGCTCGATACCTCCCTGAGAGCCGGTTTTTGCGATCTCGAGCAGGCTCTTGGTCAACAACCGCATCTGCGTGACGTCTTCCCGCACCGAAAACAACACCTGTTTGTATTCGTCGGCGCTCCGGTCCTTTTGCAACACGACCTCCACCTGGCTGGAAACAGAGGTGAGTGGGGTGGAAAGCTCGTGAGAAGCGTTGGAGATAAACCGGCGTTGGATGGCGAAGGATTCCTGCAGCCGGCCAAGCAGATCGTTGAAGGTATTGCCCAGCTGGCTCATCTCGTCCGACCCCGTACCGGCACGGACCCGCTGTGAAAGATCATAAGAAGAGATATCCTTGACCTCCCGGATGATATCGGTGATGGGCCGCAGGAGCTGCCGGGCGAAGAGGAGGCTCACCAGGGCGGTGAGGAATACGCCGAGCACCACGGAGATAAGCAGGATCTTGTTCAGGGTCTCGACCCTTTCAAGCCCATCGTCGTCATGACCGGCGACTATCACGAAGAAACCCCGGGTGGGGTTTACCCGGTGGAAGGCCAGCGCTTCCAGGGTATCGACATTGAAGAACACTTCGCCGTTGGTCCGGGCCTGTTCGAGCAGTTCCGGGGAAACCTTGAAAGCAGGCGAATTGGGCATATCGAAGCGGTAAAGAACCTTGCCGTCATCGGCGATCACCCGGATGCTGCGGGAGGCGGTCCCTACGGTATTGGCGGTGTCCAGGCGGCGGAGCGTAACGAAGGCGCTGTCGCCCATGATGGTGAGAAGTTGGGCGTTATAGGCCGCCCGGGAACGCAGTCGTTTGTCGAAGACCTCGACCCGCTCTAATTTGGCAAAATAATACACCGACCCCGTAAGCAGCGAGATGATCGCCGTGACCAGGAGGGTAAAAAGCAGCATTATCTTATAGCGGATCTTCAAATTGCGGTCTCCTTGAGAACATAGCCCATCCCTACCTGCGTGTAAATGAGCTTGGAAGAGAAGTCTTTTTCTATCTTTTTCCGGAGAAAGTTCACATAGACATCGATCACATTCGTCTTAGTGTCAAAGTCGATATCCCAGACATTGATCGCAATGTCGATACGGGAGACTACCTTGTTCTTATTCCGGATAAAGTACTCCAGGAGCTGAAATTCCTTTGCCGTGAGCGGGATATTCCGGCCTTCCCGGGTGACTTCCTTGCTGTCCAGATTCATGACCAGGTCCGCGACCTTGAGGACATTCAATCCTGCGGGCGGCTGGTGATGAAGGCGTTTGAGCAATGCCCTGATCCGCACCAGCAACTCCTGAAAATCGAATGGTTTTACGATATAATCATCGGCGCCGGCTTCGAATCCCTCGATCTTGTCCTCCGTGGTATTCATGGCGGTGAGCATGATGACCAGGATATCCTCATTGAAGCTGCGGATATAGCGGGCCAGCTCGTAGCCATTCATGAGGGGAAGATTGATGTCCAGTATGGCCAGATCGTAGGCATTGGTGTCGAATAGCTTTCTGCCAATGATCCCGTCATAGGCTACATCGACCTCATAATGCTGCTCGGACAGACCCTTGCGCAGGGACTCCGCTATCTTCTTTTCATCTTCAACCAGCAAAATCTTTGTTTCTGCCATAGTATGTACCGGTAAATATATCCATTCCTGCGGTTACCTTCTGCTGGCATGGATTAAAAAGAAATTAAACCGATTTAGCAAAAAAACTTGCAATCCTATTGCAATATGCCAAAAAAAAATGTAAATTTTGTACACTCTTCCCTATCACTCTATTCCGTCAGAACTCCGATTGCAGGCTATTTTAGAAAGTATCCCTGTAGAAGACTATCATTTTAAAATCTAAAAAAGGGGGTTGCTATGAAATTTCGCGAGTCGCCTTACATCAACAGGCGTAAAAAGACGATCGAGTTTTATGTTCACCATCTGACTTCGACATCCGCAGCCCACATCAGCCTGGCTGGTTCTTTCAACCATTGGGCGCCGGACGAATTGCAAATGCACCCGGCGAAAGATGGCTTTTGGAAAATCTCCATTCCAATGCTGCCGAAAGGCAAGTACTATTACAAGTTCTTTGTCGACGACAAGATGTGGATGGAAGACATCGAAAACCGTTTACGTGAACCGGACGGTGTCGCAGGTTGGAACAGTATCCTTACTGTGTAAAATAAAAAAGCGGGTTTGACGACCCGCTTCTTTATTTATGCGTTGTTATATATTTTATAGATCGGCTCTCGCAGCGCATCTCCTTTATCACTACAGATAAACTCCAGCACCCCGGCTATATCCGCGGGCTTCACCCACGATGCATAATCAGCACCTGGCATACTCTCACGATTCACCTGTGTATCGATCGTAGACGGCGCCACCACGGATGCCACCACATTCTTTCCTTTGGCGGAGGCATTGAGGAGCTGCGCCAACTCGAAAAGAAGATTTTTTGTCAATGAGTACGCAAGCGCGCCCTTTCCCTGTTCCGGCAGTATGGCCGGCCGGGCGCCCATGAACACGATACGTCCATATCCATTGTCCAACATATGCTGGAACAACGGCCGCGCAAAGAAATAGGCCGTTTCGAAATTAAGGTTATACATCTTACGAAGTTCCGCTCCGCCCGTAGCATGGATGTCTCCCATGGCAAATCCGCCGACCAGCAATAACGCACCATCGACATGTCCTTCCAGTTCGATCACTTCTTCTACGAAGGCAGAGACCGCCGCTTCATCGCCGGCGTCAACGGATTTCAATTCAAAATTATCGTGGTCCGCAGCGAAACCTAAATGCGTGCCGCTCTGGTCGACGCCGATCACCCTATATCCTTCTTCCAGCAATTTTTTTACAGTGGCAGCGCCCAGATTACCATTGGCGCCGGTGATAAGAACAGTCTTGGACATAAATAGATATTTTACAGATCAACGAGCCACCCGGTCTATTTGTTCAGCAGGGCTTCCAGCATCCTATCGGCCACAAACTGGTTACCCGCATCATTGAGATGCACCCTGTCCACGGTGAGAACACCGGATTCTTTGTTGCCCGGGTTATTCTTTAGCTCGTATGTGTGAAAGCTCTCGCGCAAGTCGACGAGCCCGCAATGGAATTTCTGGGCAAGATTTCGGATCACCTGCGAATAGGCGTTGAGGTCGCCATCCTGCTGATTGGTGAAATCCGTCTTTTCTCCGATAACGGCCGGCGTGACGAGAATGACGCGGATATGTCTGTCGAGCAATTTGTTGATGATCGCAGTATAGAATTTCTCGAATTTACCGATATCCGTTCCAGTTCCGGACGTGGCCTTATGCCATACATCGTTAACTCCTACCCAGATAAAGACAATATCCGGGTTCTGGGCCAGTACGTCGTCGTCCATTCGCAGGTAGAGATCGTAAACCTTATTGCCGCCGACGCCGGCGCCAAGGAGCTCGTAATCGGAAGAGAGGTTCTTTTGTGCGAGAGCTTCCGTCATTTTTACAATATAACCCCCGGGCTTCGCTCCCATTTCCGTGATCGAGTCGCCGAAAAAGATGACCCGTTGAGACTTTCTGCTGGTAAGAGAGGTTAAGATCGTGACCAGGGCAAACAAGGCAAAGACAGCCGTGGATCGGGAG